>Ga0196970_1000120_pt1 | contig 123186 bp, 112 predicted proteins | sample S1v_513CmetaG_FD_148672 | JGI IMG/M metagenome (GOLD analysis project Ga0196970, IMG submission 148672) | Soil microbial communities from Anza Borrego desert, Southern California, United States - S1+v_5-13C | ecosystem: Environmental > Terrestrial > Soil > Desert | place: USA: California... | reverse complement strand
CCTATACAAGTTTAGGGTGGCTATGCCGAGAGGGATCACCCGTTCCCATTCCGAACACGGCCGTTAAGCCTCTCAGGGCCGATGGTACTACGCTTCGAGCGTGGGAGAGTAGGTCGCCGCCCAAACTTTTTCCCCGGACGATTAGCTCAGCGGGAGAGCACTTGCTTCACACGCAAGGGGTCACTGGTTCGATCCCAGTATCGTCCACCATAATGCGGAGGCGTGGTGTAGAGGCCTAACATGCGGCCCTGTCACGGCCGAGACCGCGGGTTCGAATCCCGTCGCCTCCGCCAGTTTCTTTTCTCAGGACGGCCCCATCGTCTAGAGGCCTAGGACACCGCCCTTTCAAGGCGGTAACACGGGTTCGAATCCCGTTGGGGTCACCATTTCTGTGCCCGTAGCTCAGCGGATAGAGCGCTTGCCTCCGGAGCAAGAGGCCGCAGGTTCGATCCCTGCCGGGCACGCCAAAAAATCACCGTCGTCCACCCCGGAACCCGAGAAGGGTTGCCGGGGTCTCATCATGATCCCGAGTTTGGCATACATACGAATCTCCTTGAAAATGGCACGGACGTTCGGCAGGCCATTGCTTTTGGCGAGTCGAATCAAATAAGACACGGTACTGCTGTATTTCTGTCCGGGGGGCAGGCACAGCGGAAACCTAAAGGCCTAGGTGCCGGAAGGAGGCGACCGGTGAGGAACTGGATGCAGCTGGCTCTTCATGCCAGCACAGCAAAGCGATCCCGGTGGGCTGTTCTTGGCCTGGTGGCCCTGGTAGTGTTCAGCGGTGCGATCGCCTGGGCGCTGGTGCCGAAGACGCATGAAATCAGCGTCAACGGCTTGGGCAACACTGTCACGTTCAAGACCACCGAGCAGACCCTCGGTGCAGCCCTGAAAGCTCAAGGAATCCAGATCCACGAGAAAGACCTGGTGGAACCGGTGCTGGCCACATCGCTGGAAGGTAAGAAATCCCTTACCGTTGCGGTGACGAAGGCCAAGCCAGTCTTAGTTGCCATTGAAGGCAAGACCCTCGAAGTGATGACCCAGGCCAAGACTGTGGGCGACCTACTTAGCGAGCTTTTGATCTCTCTGAACGAGAAGGACAGCGTCATTCCGGACGTTTCCGCCGAAGTGACACGCGGTCTGGCATTGACCGTCGTGCGGCGCTCCGAGAAGACCGAGGTCGTGCAAGAGGAGATTCCCTTTGAGATCGAGCGCCAGGAAGACCGCTACATGATGGTCGGGGAGAGCAAGGAGATTCAGGCCGGCGCCCCTGGCATCAAGGAGATCAGAAAGGTCACCCTGTACGAGGACGGCAAGGAAGTTGCCACGGAAATCGTTGAAGAAGTGATCATCTCTGAACCGGTCAACCAGATTGTCGCCTTTGGCACGGGCGGGGTGGTCTCCCGTGGCGGCCAGAACTACCGCTACGTGAAGGAACTCGATATGACCGCCACCGGTTATACCGCAGGCAAGGAGAGTAATCCTGACGGAAACGGGTATACCTATACGGGGATGAAGGCGGAGTTTGGCGTCGTGGCGGTTGATCCCAGGGTCATTCCGCTCTACTCCCGCCTTTATATCGACGGGTATGGGCCGGCGATTGCAGCGGATATCGGCGGAGCGATTAAGGGCAACAAGATTGACTTGTGCTTTGACTTGGTCTCAGAAGCTCTGGAATGGGGCCGCCGACCAGTGAAAGTCTATATCCTCGCTGATGATTGATTGCATGGCCAGATGCCGGGTACAGCCGGCTTCTGGCCTTTCCTCTATAACGAAGGAGAGATCTGCCCTTGTTGGACCTGTCCAGTGCCAAGACCCTCAAAGCGATCATGGCAGCCCATGGCATCCGTCCGCAACATAGGCTAGGCCAGAACTTCCTCACGGAGAACCGGGTCCTGGAAGGCATCGTGGCAGCCGCAGAGGTCAGGCCGGAGGACCTGGTACTGGAAATCGGCCCCGGGCTCGGTACCCTGACCCAGCAACTGGCCAGGGCAGCGGGCAGGGTAGTGGCGGTCGAACTCGACCGAAATCTGGTTGAAATTCTTCGCAAAACCCTTCTGGAGATGCATCCGAACGTGGAGTTGATTCACGGGGACGCCGCCCGGATAGATTTACAGAAGCTGCTTTCCGAGCGACTGGCACCGGGCACCAAGGCCAAAGTTGCGGCCAACCTGCCCTATTACATCACGACACCGCTGGTTATGCGGCTGCTCGAAGAAGACCTTCCGCTCGACACCATCGTCGTGATGGTGCAGAAAGAAGTGGCCGACCGCATGGTAGCGCCGCCTGGCGGCAAGGACTACGGTGCGCTCAGCGTTGCCGTTCAGTATTATACGGAGCCCCGGGTAGCCGTAAAGGTCAGCAGGGGTGCCTTCTTTCCACCGCCGGAGGTCGATTCGTCCGTTGTGGCCATGAAAGTGCGCACCATTCCACCCGTTGACGCACCCCGTGATCAGTTTTTCCGGGTGGTGAAGGCTGCGTTCGGGCAGCGCCGCAAGGCGCTGGGCAATGCCCTCTCCGCTGGCCTGGCCATGGACAAGGCTCACGTGCAGCAGGCCCTGCAACTTGCTGAAATTGATCCTGGCCGGCGGGGAGAAACACTATCGTTGGAGGAATTTGCGGCTCTTACGCGAAAGATCATTGCAGCGGCCGGAGAAAACCTTGTTTCGTTGTAACAGATAACGGTTGATAGTGCTATTATTGGTAGTAAGGAGAGAGCCGATGGTCAAGTAGGAGGTCGTTATCGTGCACGATAACCAATTCCACAGTCCGACCAAAGGACCGATGCCCTACGAACGCCTCGTTGCAGACTTACTGGACTATGTGTCCGAGGAGCCTAGCGCCCGGTACAAACTGATCGTGGGCACCGATTCTCACACCCGCACCGACCTGACTTTTGTTACGGCAATCATCGTCCACCGGTTAGGCAAGGGGGCCCGGTACTACTACCGGCGGCGGCGCCAACAGCGTATCCGCAGCCTTCGCCAGAAGATCTTCTATGAGACTGCCATTTCGCTCTCCCTTGCCGAGAAGCTGGCAGAAAGCTTGTCGCAGGCGGGCGCCCGGGCCCTGAACGTCGAGATTCATCTCGATGTGGGCGAGCACGGGGAGACCAAGGACCTGATTCGCGATGTCGTTGGCATGGTGGTGGGGAGCGGCTTCCACGCGGAAATCAAGCCCAATTCGTATGGGGCATCCAAGGTCGCCGACCGGTACACCCGGTAGGGTTTCATTGCGGATTTACGGGTAAACGAGACAAGTGCTTGACAAGAGGGCCGTCCACTATTAAAATAATACGTTTCCTTGACCTGTCCCGCCGGCGCTGGTATAATGACCATTGGCCGGGGTTTTCGCCGTTGGACAAACCCCCCGGTCATCGGTGCCAGTCTGCTGGAAGGGTGTGGTGTTCACTTGGCTCCCAAGAGCATGCTTGCGGATATCAAGAAGGACCTCGAATCCCACGTCGGAGCTAAAATCCGCCTGAAAGCTAACAGGGGCCGTCGTAAGATAGTGGAGCGGGAAGGCGTGCTTGAAGGGGCTTACCCCAATATTTTCACAGTCAAAATTGAGGAGGCCGACAAAAGCGAACGCCGTGTCAGCTACACTTACGCGGACCTGTTGACAGAGGCCGTCGAACTCGTCATCTGCCCAATGGGTGGTCAGGAAACCAAAATCGAGGCCCACTCCCGTTAAGATAGAGTCCGACAGCCAGGGACAAGCCCTGGCTGTTTTCCGTTTCTTAGGCTAATGTTATTTGCAGGGGATACTGCTGACAGGGGTCGATAACGTGGAGAGCCTGGTGTTGCAGAGCTACGCTAAGGTGAATTTGGCGCTGAATGTGCTCGGAAAGCGGCCCGTGGACGGTTACCATTACGTGGATATGGTGATGCTCCCAATCAACCTCGCAGACACCGTGCGGGTCACGCTGGCCGAGGCAATTCATGTCGTATGCAATCCGCCTGTGGAGGGACCTCCCGAGGCGAATCTGGCCTATAAGGCCGCACAGCTGCTCAAGGCGGAGACGGGATACTCCGGTGGTGCGCTGATTGAGGTGGACAAGGTAATCCCCGTGGCCGGCGGCCTGGCGGGAGGGAGCACCAACGCAGCCGCCGTCCTCAAGGGGCTGAACGCCTTGTGGGCCACCGGTCTTTCGGATGAAGCACTGGAACGCCTGGCCGTATGGCTTGGCGCGGACGTACCGTTTTTTATTAAGAGGCGCCCTGCCAGAGTGCAGGGTATTGGAGAGCGCCTCAGGCCGGTTCCGATCGGGGCGCCGCTCTGGTTAGTGCTAGCCACTCCAGGCGTCGCCAAGTCTACCGGCAACGTGTATCGGCTGTTCGACGAACTGCCCCACGTTGTGCGTCCTGACGTGGATGCCATGGAGAACGCGCTGGCCGGGACGGACCCCTTGCAGGTGGCCAAGAAGCTCGGAAATGTGTTTGAGCAGGTCATGCTGCCGCGCCATCCCGAAATTGCGGCGCTCAAAACATACATGCTGCAGGAGGGGGCGCTCGGCGCATTAATGTCCGGGGCGGGGCCAACCGTATTCGGCCTGCTGCCCGACGAGCATGTGGCCCACGGGCTCAGGCGCAAGTTGGAGCTACTAGGGTACCGCGCCTTTGCGGCCAGTTCAATCAACTAGGAGGGGTTGTGTTGGACCTCGACCGGGCCATGCAGCTGCTGGCGTCGCGCGCAGAGGCTTCCGGCCCCGACCCGGGCGAACAGGTCAGGTCTGCACTGCTTCGGATTCTGGCTGGGCTTAGTGTACCCGGGCTGACCGAGTCGGAAGCAGCCCAGCTCCATAACTGGTGTCGCCGGGAGTACGGCGACACGGCTGATCCGGCGGGGGCCCTGTACCAGGCCATGCTCAGCCGGGTGGTCCGGGTGTCGGCGGACGGAACCCTGAACGTCAGCCGGGAGCGGGGGGCGCACCGGGCCACCGGCGCCTACTACACGGAAGATGTTGTCGTGCGTTACATGCTCCGACGAGCCGGCGCATACATGAAAGATGTGCGAACGGTCATTGACCCCGCTTGCGGCAACGGTGCGTTCCTGACCAGGGCCTCCGAGGCCTTCCCGTACCGTCTCGACCGGCTGACCGGCCTGGACTCCGATGGTGTCGCCCTTGAGGCGTGCCGCCGCAGTCTACCGGGGGTAGACCTGCGCCTGGCAGACTCGCTGCTGGATGAGGTGCCTGGCGGATACGATCTGTGCGTCGGGAATCCCCCTTACATCAGTTCAGGTCTCCGGGGCGCTGCTGCGCAGGACCACGGGCGGCTCCAGGCGCTGAAGGAGATCTACCCGTCCACCGCTCAGTACAAGCTCAACACATATCCACTGTTCGTGGAACGGGGCCTGCGACTTGTGCGGGAGGGCGGCCTGGTCGGCTACATCGTGCCGGATTCGTTTTTGTCCGGCCGGTACTTTGCAGGCCTTCGGCGGCTGCTGCTGGAAAACACCCTCCTCGAGTTGACCCTGATTCGTGAGGATTTTTGGAAACACGGGCGAGTGGGGCAGAGCGTGATCCTTTTTGTGCGGCGCGGCCGCCCGGCGCCCGGGCACCGGGTCCTCGTCAAGGTGTGCCGCCAGGTATCCGACCTGGACGTTGCGCCGGCCTCGCTGGTACCGCTGACGGAACTGGCCTGGGGCCCCCTCCTTCGCTTCCCGCTCATCGTCCAGCCGGAGGAGAGGTTACTGGCCCGGGTCATGGAATCTGCCGGCGGCGGAGCTACCGTTGGACAGTTGTTCCGGAGTTACAGCGGCTTGATCGGCAAACGGGGTCAGCGGAGCCTCCTGCGCTCGGCCAACCCCGGGTATCAGGGGCCCTGTGGCCGCCTTCTCCGTTCGGGGCGCGAGATCGATCGCTACCGGCTTTCCTGGGCCGGAGAGGAGGTTTGTCTCGATCCTTCCCTGGTCAAGAGCGGCGGGTGCCTGGCGTATTACAAGAACCCGAAAATCCTTCTGCGACAGACATCGGACAGCATTCGGGCCGTATACGACGAGGAAGGCTACTTCTGCCTCAACAACATCCACCTGCTGGTGCCGAAATCAGAAAGAGTGCCCGCCCGGGCGCTCCTCGGCCTGATTAACTCTGGGCCCGTTACCCGCTTCTACCGGGCGATGACCATGGAGACAGGGCGCCTGTATCCGCAAGTCGACCTGGATTTGCTTGAGACACTGCCACTTCCCCGGCTGGACACCCCCATGTGGGAGAACCTCACGCGGCTGGTGGCAAACCGCGAAAGCGCCGCCCCAAGCGAGGCGGCGCATGTGGATGAGAGCATTGACCGGTGGGTGGAGCGCGCTTATGGGATATGCTAGTCGCGTGTCCGGTACATTGTGATGGTGCTAGTACGGGACCTGGCCTTTGAGCCTGTGCCCTGATACACGCCCGGGCGCTTGCGCAGCCGTCGGATGATGCGCCGGGTCAACTTGACCACCGTCCGAAACACGAACAATCCCAAAACACCGCCCAGGCCCCACTTCAGGGCCGTGAGGGCGCCGCTCAGGAGCTTTGCGCCGGTCGCAGGCTTGGCGGCTACGTGTTGCCCCGCCACCAGGGGAACAGTGCCCAGGAGCCGGTCGCCTTCACGGACCTCAAGTTCACCAAGCTTCTTCCCCGCCTCGACGGGTGCGGCAACGGAAGCCTCCAGCAGCGGTTGAGTGGTGACCTGCGGTTTACCGCCTTTGGGCGCCGCGACCCAGAAATCCTTACCGGTGACGGCGGATACCGTCGTTGCCATGCCCCCGGTTACCGCCAGCGAGGCAACCTGGGCACCGGCCATGACAATCGGTTTGCGCTCAAAGTCGGCGAATCCCATGTCCAACAGGTCGGTCATGTCCTGATACTGGATTTCTTTGAGTTGCTCTCCCATCACCACACCGATCAGCACCATGCCGTTGCGTTCGGCAGCGTTGACAAGCGTCAGCCCGGCCTCTTCGGTGTATCCGGTCTTGCCGGCGACGGTGCCGTCATAGGTAAAGACCATCTGGTTATGGTTGTAGTAGGGGCCGTTTCCCTTTCGTTCGGGTGTGTCTTCGCTCTTGCCCGGCCAGTTGAACTCTTTTGTGCCCGAAATCTTTCGGACGATGGGGTTGGCGATGGCGGCGCGACTGATGAGTGCCAGGTCCAGGGCGGTTGTGTAGTGGTTGTCGTCATGCAGACCGCTGGGGTTCGTAAAGTGGCTGCCCGTGGCGCCTGCTCGCCTGGCAGTCTCGTTCATCCACGTGACGAATTGTTCCGGCTTGCCACCGCTGATGCCTTCGGCGATTGCGTCGGCACAGTCGTTGCCGGAAGCCAGCAGGAGCCCGTAAAGCAGATACTCAAGGGGCTGCTCTTCGCCTTTGTTCAGATAGCACGATGAGGAGTCAGGAGCCTTGTCGACGGCTTGTTCGCTGATGGTGATTTTCTGGTCCAGCTTACCGTGCTCCACTGCCACCAGGGCCGTCAGCAACTTTGTTGTACTGGCTGGAAAGTTCCTTACGTGTGCATTTTGTTGGTATAGTATTTGGCCAGAGGAAGCGTCCAGCAGGAGGGCGGCGCGTCCCTGGGGCTGGACGGCCCCGGCTGAAACCGGGACCGCCGAAAGAAGCCAGAGCATTACGGCCATGCCTCCAGCCGCATGTCTTTTGTTCAAATAACCTAATCCTCCTGTCACGCACGAGACATATCTCCAACATTGATTCGCTGTATCAGAGTTAGGACCTGCCGGGGTTTTGTATGGAAGGATCAGGATTGAGCACATAGTATCCCGGAGGCATGAAAAGAGGAGTTTTCTCCGGACGGCTCGAAGAAATCAGTCTGTTCTGGCCCCATGATTTTCCGGCAAGATACCTAGTGTTCCCTTTAGCAAAGGAGTGATCGGGGCATGGCGGTCAATGTCATCCTCCTGGCTGGCGCAGCCAACACAGGACCACTAAAGGATGTCAGCCCTGCCACCAATGAGGCGCTCATCGACATCGGCGGCAAGCCAATGGTGCAGTACGTAATTGACGGCCTCCGGCAGTCCAAAGAAGTAAAGCGTATTGTCATCGTTGCACCGCCGGGCGAACTGGAGCCTCACGTGACCGGAGAGAACTTGGAGTTTGTCCCCAGTGGCGGGCACATTATTGAGAACATTCTCAACGCGTACCGTGTACTGCCCAAGGATGAACAACTGCTGATCGCCACCAGCGATATCCCTTTGATTACGGGGGAGATCATAGACGGCCTGATCGCTCTGTGCCGGGAAAAGCCGGCTGATTTGTACTACCCAATTGTTGAGAAGAGTGTCGGCGAGAAGAAATACCCATATGTGAAGCGGACCTACGTGAACCTGAAAGAAGGCGTCTTCACCGGGGGGAACCTCTTCCTGGTTAACCCGGCCCTGGTCGAGTCCACGGCGCCAAAAGCCCGGGCATTCCTGGACTACCGCAAGAAGCCTATGAAGATGGTTACCTTGCTGGGCTTTTCCTTCCTGCTTAGATACCTGCTGTTCCACAACCTGACTCTTGCTGAGCTGGAGCAGAAGGTTTCCACCATGTGGGGTTTGCGCGGCGCCGTCATCATCTGCCCTTGGCCGGAGGTGGGCATTGACGTTGACAAGCCGAGTGATCTGCAACTAGCCCGGGCTGTTCTGCTTTAGTATCGCGTCCGCCCCGGCCGGAGGGCCGGGGTTTTTCTTCGGGGGTGACGGACGGTGACGGAAACCCAGAAACTGAGCCGTAGCCAACGGCTTGTCCAAATGACTAAAATCCTGGTGGAGAGGCCTGGGGAGCAGATCCCGTTGAGTTACTTCACGGATCGGTTCGTCGCCGCCAAATCCACCATTTCTGAAGATCTGGCGCTGATCAAGGAGGCGCTGGAGGCCGACAGTTCGGGGCTGCTCCGGACACATACCGGGGCCATCGGAGGCGTGCAGTACTGGCCAATCCCCTCCGCCATTGAGGTGGCAGAGACGCTGAATGAACTGTGCCGTCTCCTCCGGGACCCCTCCCGCATGTTGCCGGGCGGGTTTGTCTACATGACGGATATCATCACCCATCCGGTGTGGAGCGCCCGCATTGGGGCGATCCTGGCCTCGCGCTTCCTGACTGCGCAGGCGGATGCGGTCCTCACGGTTGAAACCAAGGGCATTCCCCTGGCGCTGATGGCGGCACGGGCTCTGGGCATACCTATGGTGGTGGCCCGTCGGGAAGGCCGTGTAACCGAGGGACCTTCGTTCACGATGAACTACATTTCCGGATCGACCCGGCGAATCAACACGATGACTGTAGGATCGCGGGCGCTCAAGCGCGACGCCCGCGTGCTGATTGTCGACGACTTCATGAAAGCCGGGGCTACCGCCCGGGCCATGGTCGACCTGGTGACCGAACTGGGCGCCGCCGTCGCGGGTGTGGGGATATTCGTGACGACGGCAGAGCCGGCGAAAAAGCGGGTGGAGGGCTATACATCGCTCCTGACCCTCGTGCATGCGGATGAGGAGGAGCGCGTGGTCGAGATCTTGCCGGCCCGATAGAGAGAACGGGGGAGTGACGAGCGGTTGACGGTGACACTGGAGTTGATCCGGGAAGCCCAGCAGGCCATTTCCGGGCATGTCCGTCCTACTCCGCTGTACTTTTCGTACAATCTGACTACGCAGACCGGAGTGCCCGTGTATCTGAAGGCGGAAAACCTGCAGAGAGCCGGATCGTTCAAGGTGCGCGGGGCTTTTTTCAAGCTCTCGTCGCTGACGCCTGCCGAGAAGGCCCGGGGTGTCATCGCGGCGTCGGCGGGCAATCACGCCCAGGGGGTGGCGATGGCGGCCCAGGCTCTGGGCATTACCAGCACGATATGCATGCCCGAAGGGGCGCCCATTACCAAGGTGACGGCGACCGAAAGCTACGGTGCCAGAGTCGTGCTGCATGGGCCGACTTATGACGATGCGTACCAGAAGGCGGTCGAACTGCAGCAGGCGAACGGGTCCACGTTCATCCACGGGTTCGATGACCCCTGGACCATTGCCGGGCAGGGGACCATTGGGCTTGAGATTATCGATGACCTGCCCGATGTGGCGACGGTCTTTGTTCCGGTGGGCGGGGGCGGGCTGATCGCGGGCATCGCGCTGACACTGAAGGCCCTCAGGCCCGGGGTCAGGGTGATCGGCGTGCAGGCGTCCGGCGCTCCGGCGCTCTACCTGAGCCAGCGCAAGGGCGAGCTGATCTCCACGGATTCCGTCCGGACGATAGCCGATGGCATCGCAATCAAGCGCCCGGGCAAGATGAACTGGGAACTGATCCAGAAGTACGTTGACGAGATTGTGCTGGTTGACGAAGAGGAGATCGCGCAATCGATCCTGGTGCTGCTCGAGCGTGCCAAACTGATGGTGGAAGGGGCCGGCGCCGTAGGGCTGGCGGCTCTGCTCGGGGCAAAGGCGGCCAACGTTCAGGGGCCGGTATGCGTTGTCCTGTCCGGCGGCAATATCGATGCCAACGTTCTCTCGCGCATTATTGAACGAGGCTTGGTGAAGGCCGGGCGGTACGTGCGGCTGAGCACCTACGTGCCGGATCGTCCCGGTGGCCTGCAGCGGCTACTGGCCCTAGTTGCTGAGTCTGGCGCCAATGTGATTAACGTTCACCACGAGCGCTGGCTCAACAAGGTCACCATTGGCGAAGTCGAGATCGACCTGTCGCTGGAGACGCGGGACGGCAGGCACGTGGAGCAGATTCTGGCGCTCTTGAGCGGGGAAGGCTATCACGTTCAGGTGATTCCCCCGTTCCGGCCTAACGACTGGTGACGATTCGGGGAGGGATGGGGAATGGCGAAGCGGCCAGCATGGTGGTTCCGGGGCGTTGGCGGCATCGGGCTGGTGGTTTCCGCGCTGATGGTCTGGGCGATGGAAGCGCTGCAGCATGCACATCTGCCCTGGTGGGTCCACATTCCCCTGACGGGGCTGGTGCTTACCGTGATGGCGGGCGGTGCCGGACTGTTCGGGGTGACCCTGGTAGAGTCACAGGCCCGTGAGGTACAGGAGTAGCGTTTTGCGGATTTCGAAGCTTAGGCGAACAGATTCTAAAATCTGCGTTTCCTGGCAGGAAAAACTTGGGAAAAAATGGAAACCTCTCATCACAAACTCGTTGAGGAGGTTTCCAGATGCAGATCACGGACGTCCGGATCCGCAAGGCTTCGAGCACCCATGAGACGAAGTTGAAGGCCCTGGCTTCCATCGTGTTCGACGGCCAGTTTGTCGTGCACGACCTGCGGGTAGTCGAGGGGATTAACGGCCTGTTCGTGGCCATGCCGGGCCGCAAGACGGCTGAGGGCACGTACAAGGACGTAGCGCACCCGATTACCGCGGAAGCCCGGGAAATTGTGCAGAAGGCTGTTCTCGAAGCTTACCGCGAAACGGAAGTGAAGGACGCAGTCGGGATGTAACCCCCAAAAGGCTAAGCTCCGGGCACCAGCCCGGGGCTTTCTTCTTTGTCAACCATAGCGCCTGTGGTATAATGTCTGCGGACTAAGCCCAGGAGGGATTTCCATGTCGGATATTACCGTGGTCGTCCTGGCAGCTGGCAAGGGCACCCGTATGAAGTCCAAGCTGATCAAGATCATGCATCCCATCGCAGGAAAGCCCATGATCGGCCACGTAGTCGACAGCGCGAACAGACTCGGCTTTCACGACATCGTTACGGTGGTTGGCTATCAGCAGGACCGCCTGCGGGAGTATCTCGGCGACCGGGTCAAGTATGTCGTTCAGGAAGAGCAGTTGGGCACCGGGCACGCCGTTTTGCAGGCGGCCCCCTTTATTGATGTCAAGGCTGGCGGACATGTGCTGGTGATGTTCGGCGACAATCCGTTCCTCGGGCCGGCGGTGATTCAGCGGCTCATGCAGCGGCATGTTGAGTCCGGTGCTGCCGCTACCCTGCTGACTGCGGAAGTCTCCAACCCCTTCGGATTGGGGCGAATCGTGCGGGATCCGGCCACGGGCCGCTTCCTGCAAATCGTTGAGGAGAAGGACGCCTCGCCGGAGCAGAAGCAAATCCGGGAGATTTGGCCCGGCATGGTAGTCTTCCGGCGGGAAGGCCTGACTGAGGTTCTGAAGCAGATCGACAATCAGAACGCGCAGAAGGAATACTATTTGCCCACGGCTTTCTCGATTCTGCGCCGGCAGGGCAAGATTGTAGAAGTCGCCCTGGAAGCTACAGAGTTCGAGGCGACCGGCCCGAACGACCGGATCGCCATTGCCGAAGCGGAAGCGCGTTTCCGCCGGGAGATCCTGAACCGGCACATGCTTGGCGGTGTGACCATTGTCGACCCCCGTTCGACGTTTATCGACGAGGAAGTGGAAATCGGGCAAGATACGGTGATCTGGCCGTTTACGTTCCTGCAGGGGAAGACGGTCATCGGTGCCGACTGCAAAATCGGGCCGGGCTCGACCATCGTTGCTTCCCGAATTGCCGACAACGTGCGGGTCGAGCAGTCGGTGGTGGAGGAGTCCTACGTTGGCCCGGGCTGCCGCATCGGGCCGATGGCCCATCTGCGCCCCGGCTGCGAATTGGAAGGCGATGTCGAGGTCGGCAACTATGCGGAGATGAAAAAGGCCAAGGTTGCCCGGGGCGTGAAGTGTCACCACCACTCCTACCTTGGCGACGTGGAAATCGGTGAGAAAGCGAACATTGGGGCGGGCGTTATTACCGCCAACTACAACGGTATCGAGAAGTTCAAGACGGAGATTGGGAAGCAGGCGTTTGTTGGCACCAACGTCAACCTGATTGCACCGATCAAGGTAGGCGACGGAGCCCTGGTTGCGGCGGGGTCCACGATCAACAAGGATGTGCCCGCCGACGCCCTGGCGGTAGAGCGGGCTGAACCCGTGGTCAAGGAAGGCCGCGCAGCCGCACTAAGAGAGAAGTACCGGGCCAGGAAAGCGCAGCAGCAACAGAGCAAGTAGGGGAGGGCGTCTGAGGGTGGTACCCTATCCGGATCGGAAGCTGAAGATCTTCTCTGGCAGGTCAAACCTTCCCCTGGCTAAGGCCATTGTCGAGCACATGGGGATCAGCCTTGGAGACATGAACGTTTCACGGTTCTCCAACGGCGAGATCAGGGTGGACATTAACGAAAGCGTACGCGGAGCGGACTGCTACGTGCTCCAGTCCGGCGTCGATCCGGTCAACGAGAATCTGATGGAGCTGCTGATTATCGGTGACGCGCTGCGCCGGGCCAGCGCTCGCCGCATTACGGCCGTCGTCCCCCATTACATGTACGCCCGGCAGGACCGCAAAGCGCGGGGCCGGGAACCGATCACGGCCAAGCTCGTGGCCAACCTGATCACCACGGCCGGCTTCCGGCGCCTTTTGACGATCGACCTGCATGCAGCGCAGATTATGGGCTTCTTTGACACACCGGTCGACCATCTGCAGGCTGGTCCGATTCTGGCCGAGTACTTTCGGAAGAAGGATCTGCAGAACGCCATCGTAGTCTCGCCGGACAGCGGCGGCGTGCCCCGGGCCCGTGAGCTGGCCGAGCGGCTGGGTGTTGGCCTCGCCATCATCGACAAGCGTCGGCCCGAGCCGAATGCCGTTGAAGTGATGAACATCATCGGCGAAGTGAAGGGCAAGCAGGCGATCATGATCGACGACCTGATCGACACGGCGGGCACGATTGTCCAGGGCGCCAACGCGCTGCTGAAGTTCGGCGCGACGGAAGTCTATGCCGCCTGCACGCATCCCGTCTTTAGCGGCGAGGCGTACGTGCGCCTGGCCGAGAGCCCCTTCCGAGAGATCGTAGTGACCGATACCATCCCGGTCAAGAAAGAACTTCTTGGCGACCGCCTGAAGATCGTCTCCGTCGCCCCGGTGATGGCCAAGGCGATGATTCGCATCCACGAAGACCTCAGCGTCTCGAAGATATTTGATGAGGAACCTAAGCTTACAAGCGAGGACTGACGGACGAGCCTCCAACGCACAGGGCGCATAAGGGCCTTTGAATACGGGCTGTCCCTGCCCGGGAAACTCTCAGACCAGCCCTTAACCCAGGGGTTGGTCTAATCCCCCTGGCAATGGGGAAGACTGAGGGCAAAGGCCCGCGCCCCACGTCGGGCCGTTCAAGGAGGTCCGGATTGCGTTGGTGACTTTGTCTTGCGAACCCCGGGGGCGGACCAAGAGCGCCCGCAACGATGCCCGCCGGCGGGGGTTCGTGCCCGCTGTGATCTACGGCCAGGGGGTGGAGCCCACCCCGATTAGCGTACCAGGCGTCGCCCTGCGTGATGCTCTGAAGACGGGCGCCCGGAACCAGCTGATTCGCCTGGAAGGCCTGGACGAACTGCACACGGTGCTGATTAAGGAGATCCAGATTGATCAGAAGTTCCGTGACTATATCCACGTCGACTTTATGCAGCCGGCCAAAGGCCGGAAAGTACGGGTCCGCGTCCCCATCCGCTTCTTTGGGGAAGATCAGATTACCAAGCGTGGGCTGATTATGACCCATCAGATTCACGAAGTGGAAGTCGAATGCGAGCCCGACCACATTCCCTCGGCCGTCACGGTCAATCTGGCCGCCTACGAAGAAGGCGACCACATTTCTGTGGCAGACCTGACGGCGCCGAACGGCGCCCGCATCATGCTTGCTCCCGATGTAGTCGTGCTGAACATCGACGCACCGCTTGCCACCATAATCCCCGGCGAAGGCACCGCCGACGTGACCACCGCCGGCGCATAGTTGAAAAGACAGCAGGTCGCCAGCCCACTGGCGGCCTGCTTGTTTTCTGCCCGGCAGTGCATGTGGTAAAGTAAAGGATGTTAATCATCTGCCGGAGTTGAGAAGCGGCCATGCCGAAATTGATCGTGGGTCTTGGAAATCCCGGAGCAAAGTACGCCGCCACTCGCCACAACGTGGGCTGGATGGCGCTGGACGCCTTCGCCCGCAAGCACGGCGTTGCCATTGACCGGAACGGGTTTCACGGGGTATACGGGGAGATGCGCTGGGGCGACGCCGCCGAGAAGGTGATTCTCCTCAAACCCATGACGTACATGAACCTGAGCGGCCGGGCCGTGGCGCCTGCCGTCCATTTCTACAAGATTGCCCCCGCCGATTTGCTGGTGCTGTACGACGACCTGGATCTGCCGCCGGGCAAGCTCCGCATTAGGGAGAAGGGGAGTGCCGGCGGCCATAACGGCATGAAGTCGACGATTCAGGAACTCGGGTCGCAGGAGTTTCCCCGGCTGCGCATTGGCATTGGGCGCCCCGACCCCGGCTGGGAGGTGCCCGATTGGGTCCTGGCGCCGTTCAAGCCCGACGATGCGGCTACCGTCGCACAGGTGATTCCCAGGGCGGTGGAGGCGATTGAGGCCTTCTTGACCGAAGGGCCGCTGAAAGCGGGGACCAAGTTTAACGGCTAGTCTAGTGCGGCGCCGCGCAGCGGCGAGGCCGCACGGCACCCGTAAATTGCGCGTCAGCGCCGAGTAGGGGAGGCCCTGCCATGCAAGCTGCGCGCTTCGCTGACCAAGGGGACCGTGTCGGGGCTCAAGGTGGGACGATGCGGGGCTGCCCGTCGCGGCCGGGTTGGCCGTCGGGGTGACGTACGGCTCCGGGGTCATTCTGCAGGTCGGGGAAGAAGGAATGCTCAGCCGGGCAGAACTGACGGTCACCTGCGTATTCGTGGGCATCTGCCACGCCGTAATTGAGGAGACCATCCTCCTGGCCGCCGCCGGGACCAGCGGCGCCCTGCTGGTCACTGTACGTGCTCTTGCAGGCTTCCTCTTCGCGTTCGGTACGAGTTCAGTGCTGCTCAAGAAAGCCTGAGTCTTCCCGTGCCCCGCTGCGTTTTTTGGGTACACTCTCTACCATGACAAAGCTTCTCTTCCTGAGCCTGTGTGCCGCCGCTGCGGCGTACCTGGGCAACCGCACCCTGTACCGGACCCTGGGCGGGCGGGCCGCCGTCACGCTGGTCCCCTGGTGGGAAGAGGCTGCCAAACTGGCGGCTGTGGCGACGCTGCCGGACACGCCCATGCTCTTCCTCCACCTGCTGTTCGGCGCCCTGGAATTTGCCTACGACATCTGGCGGGGGCAGAACGACGCCTTCTTCCTCGGTGTACTGACCTTCGCCGGCCACGGACTGTTTGGCAGCGTGGCGATGCTCGTCGCCGACACGTTCGGCAGCTGGTGGTGGGCCTACATCGCCGCGGGCCTTCTGCACACGGGCTATAACGCAGCAATCGTCTATCTGGTGCTGCCTACGCTGGGCGCCGGTGTCCACGCCCGGCGGTGATGTGACGCGTCCATGCGACATATGAGATACAGTATAGCCACAGGCGGCGCACAACCCGGCTGGGGGGATGTTGACCATGCCGGATCGCGGTCGGTATAATGAGCCCAGATGCATATTTGCCAACACATGCCAATTGGCCATGAGTGGTGCGGGCTGTAGCCCCCCTGTCACGGGGCTAGAGCCCTTTGCGCTGTTTCCCGACAGGAGGCTCAGCGGATGCCTGCGGAAAGCTTGATTTCGCTGCTTACAGGTGCCCCGGAATTCACATCGCTACTGGATGGCATTAAACGCGGCTTTCCGGACCAGATGGTCTATGGCGTGTCGGCCTCCCTCAAGACATTCGTCATGGCCGCACTGCATAGGCAGACGGGGCGGCCATGCCTGGTTGTTACCAATTCGGTTCAGCAGGCCGAGCGAATTCGGGAAGATCTGACCACCTGGCTGCCCGACGCCGACGTGGTCTCGTTTCCGCCCATGGAATACATGCCATTCGAGGTCGTTGCCCACTCCCCGGAAGTGGTTGGGCAACGGCTATACGTGTTGGAGCGGCTCGCCCGGGGCGAGACGCCCATTGTCGTCGCGCCCGCGGCGGCCCTGTACCGGTCACTGACCCCGCGCGACGTCTTCGCCGGCGCCCTGCTCACGCTCAAGCCCGGCGTTGCCCTGGGCCGTGACGCCCTCGTGGCCCGGCTCGTGCGGCAGGGGTACGAGCGGGTGGACATGGTGGAGAGCAAGGGCCACATTGCCGTCCGGGGCGAAATCGTCGACATCTTCCCCCTGTCGCTGGACTACCCGCTCCGCATCGCCTTCTGGGGCGATGAGGTCGATGAGATCCGGCAGTTTGACCCGGCCAGTCAGCGCACGATCGACAAGATTGAGCAGGTATCCATCGGGCCGGCCCGGGAGTTCATTCTGCCGCCCGGGGACCTGACACCCGCCGCCGAGCGGATTCGGCACGACCTGGACCAGACGGTCGCACGGCTGCGCCGCCTGCGGGCGAAGCAGGCCGCCGCGGAGGCACCCGACCTGGCGGAGGAGGAAGGAAAACCCACCAGGGGCCGGGGCAAGAAGGCCGTGCCCAAGGCTGTCTTTGACGCCGGAGATGCTTCCGCCAAGCTCCAGGAGCGGGTGGAGAACCACCTGGCCAAGCTCGAGGAAGGCATTTACTTCGAGGGGCTCGAGCAGTACGCCAACTTCTTCTACGACCACCTCGAGACGCTGATGGACTACTTCCACGGCCGGCTGCTCGTACTGGTCGACGAGCCGGCGCGTATCAAGGACGCCAGTGCGGAAACGGAACTGCGCGACGCCGACCGCCAGACGACCATGATGGAGAAAGGCGGTCTGCTGCCCGGCCAGCTGGGGCTCTACCTGGGCTTTATGGAGCTGTTCCAGCGCTTCCGCCAGCACACTGCCATTCACTTTAGCGCCCTGGGACGGGGTGTGCCGGGGATTCACCCCCAGAACGAAGTGGGCATATCCGCTACCCCCATGCAGGAGTTCCATGGCCAGTGGCCGCTTTTCCATGAAGAACTCCAGCGCTGGCGCAAGCAGCATTACCGCATTGTCGTGATGACCGCCACGCCTGACCGCCAGCAGCGCCTGCGCGACCTCATGCGCGATGCCGACATTGAAAGCGGGGCGGGCGCCGGCACCATCGTTCCCGCACCCTTGCCCGGCGCCGCCTGGGTCGGCGTCGGCTCCCTGGAAGGTGGGTTCCAGTGGCCCGGGCTCCGCGTCGTGCTCGTAAGCGACGGGGAAGTCTTCGGCCGCGTCAAAAAGCGCCGGCGGGCCCTGGCCGGTCCGGCGGGACAGACCAGTTCCGGGGCCGGGCCGTCCAGCCGGGAGGTCGCCCGGGTCATCAGCTACCAGGACCTGAAGATCGGCGATTATGTTGTGCATGCCACGCACGGCATCGGCAAATACATGGGCGTCCAGTCCGAGACGATTCTGGGCGCCACCCGGGACTATCTGGTGATCAAGTACGAAGGCACGGACCGCCTCAAGATCCCCACCGAGCAGGTCGATCAGATTCAAAAGTACGTGGGATCGGAGGGCCACGAACCCCGCCTGAATAAGCTGGGCGGCACCGAGTGGGCCAAGGTCAAGAATCGAGTCAAGGAATCGATTAGGGAAATGGCCGCTGAGCTGCTGCGCCTGGCCGCCATTCGCGAGGCGACCCCGGGCTACAAGTTCCCGCCCGACACGGTCTGGCAGAAGGAGTTCGAGGAAGCGTTCCCCTACGAGGAGACGCCCGACCAGCTCAAGGCCGTGGAAGAGATCAAGCAGAACATGGAGACGCCCCAGGCTATGGACCGCCTGCTCCTCGGCGACGTGGGCTACGGCAAGACCGAAGTCGCCCTGCGGGCGGCTTTCAAGGCCGCTTCCGACGGCAAGCAGGTCGCCATTCTGGTGCCGACCACCATTTTGGCGCAGCAGCACTACGCCACCTGCAAGAGCCGCATGGAGGGCTTCCCGATCAACATGGCGGTGCTCAACCGCTTCAAGAGCAACAAGGAGCAGGCCGAGACGCTCAAAGGCCTGGCGGACGGCACCATCGAGGTGGTGGTGGGCACCCACCGGCTGCTGGGCGAAGACGTGCGGTTCAAAGACCTCGGCCTGCTGGTCGTCGACGAGGAGCAGCGCTTCGGCGTGCAGCACAAGGAGCGCATCAAGCAGCTCAAGGCGAACATCGACGTGCTGACGCTGTCGGCAACGCCGATTCCCCGGACCCTGCACATGGCCATGGTGGGCATGCGGGACATGTCGGTGATCACCAGCCCGCCGGAAGACCGGTATCCGGTGGAGACGTTTGTGGCTGAGTACGACGAGGAACTGATCCGCGATGCCATCGGGCGCGAACTGGCCCGGGGCGGGCAGACCTTCTTCGTGCACAACCGGGTGCAGGATATCGACAAGGTGGCGTCCCGCATTCAGCAGTTGGTGCCGGAAGCCCGCATTGCCGTAGGTCACGGGCAGATGAAGGAGGACCGGCTGGAGCAGATTGTGCTCGATTTCCTGGAAGGCGAGTACGATGTGCTGGTAGCGACCACCATCATCGAAAACGGCATCGACATTCCGCAGGTGAACACGATCATCGTGGATGATGCCGACCACCTTGGCCTGTCGCAGCTCTACCAACTGCGGGGGCGGGTGGGACGTTCGAACCGGCTGGCCTATGCCTACTTCCTGTACAAGCGGGACAAGGTACTGACCGAAGTCGCCGAGAAGCGGCTCTCCGCTATCAAGGACTTCACAGAGTTGGGCGCCGGTTTCAAGATCGCGATGCGCGACCTCGAAATTCGGGGCGCCGGCAACATTCTCGGCCCGGAACAGCACGGCTTTATCGTAACGGTCGGCTTCGACCTGTACACGCAGCTGCTGGAGGAAGCGGTGCGTGAGCTAAAAGGCGAGGCGCCGCCGGTCAAGGAGATTCAGCCCTCCATCGAACTGCAGGTGGATGCGTTCATCTCCGACCAGTACGTCGCCGACGCCCGCCAGAAGATCGATGCGTACAAGCGGATCATCGCCATCCGGAGCCTGGAAGACGTGGAGGACGTGGCTGCCGAACTGGTCGACCGGTTCGGCGCCCTGCCCGACCCGGTGAAGAACCTCCTCGACATCGCAGCGCTGAAAGTGCAGTGTGGGTCGCTGGGGATTACGGCACTCAGCCAGCTCAAAGACTCCGTGACCGTCAAGTTCCTGCCCGGCGCCGCCGGCAAGGTCCCGCTGGAGCGGCTGGTCCTGCTGAACCGCAAGCCGGAGTTCAAGGGGCGCATTACAGTGCCGCGCGGCATCAAGGTTGCCCAGTTCTCCGTCAACGTGGCACAATTGGATCCGCGCTCCCTGCTAAGGGTGCTGCGGGAGTTGATTGCCAATTTGCAGTCGTTGTCCCTGGAGGTCGCCCGGTGATAAAATTGAACAGAACGTAAAAGTGAGCCCGGCCTTTTCTGGCCGGGTTTTGCTTGTCGAGCAGAGGAGGTAGACTACATTGGCAAAGCGTTCTGTCGCTGTGATCCTCTTGGCCGCAATCATCGCGGTGGTTCTGTCCGGCTGCGGCCAGCCGAAGCTGAGTGAGGACACGCTTGCTATCGTAAACGGCCGCCCTGTCACGAAGGACGACTTCAACACGCGGCTCAGGATCTTCGAGCTGTTCTTCCAAAAGCCCATGGACAGTTCGGCCAGCAAGGAGCAAGTCCTGGATCAGATGGTGCGCGACCTGCTTCTGCGCGACCAGGCCGCGGAGGCAGGCGTGAAGGTCACCGACGAGCAGGTCGAGAACGAAATGGCGCGCTTCTTTGGCGCGCTGGACCGGCAGTACCTGACTCGGGATGAGGTCAATCGGAAGCTTGCGGAACTGGGGCTGACGAACGATCAAATCGCAGCTTTCCTGAAGGATTTCCTCGTGGGGCAGGCCATGGTGGAAAAGAAGAAGGCTGCAGTGCAGACGACCGACGAGGAACTCCGCGCGTATTACGAGCAGAAGAAGGATACGCTATACAACTACAGGGAGGATGTGATCCGGGCCGCGCACATTCTGGTGCCGCTGGATCAGGCGGGGAAGGCGCAGGAGATTGCCGCCAAGGCCAAGGCCGGCGGTGATTTCGCTGAGTTGGCCCGCCTGTACAGCGTGGACCCTGACAGCGCCAGACTGGGCGGCGACCTTGGGTACTTCACCCGCGACAGCATGGTCAAGGAGTTTGCTGATGCCGCATTCGGCATGGATCCCGGCCGGACCAGCGACCCGGTGCAGACGGAGTTCGGCTGGCACATCATTCTGGTGAAGGATCGGCAAGGGGCCGGGCTGCTGTCGTATGAGAAGGTTCATGACGACGTGCTCAATCGGGTTCTGTCCGAGAAGCAAGAGCGTGAGTACCAGCAGTGGCTGTCCGAACTGGAGAAGGGCGCGAAGATTACGCGGCCCGGTTCTGCCGGATAGCAACAAAGATCTAGTTCGGGCGGCATCGGTGCGAGTAATCGGCGCTGGCAAAAATGAATAGAAGTTGTAAGCCCTGCCGTATACTATCACCAACCGAGCCGAAGTCGCAGCCTAGAAGAGGAGGGTTGTACTTGAAGGCCACGGGAATAGTCAGGAGAATTGACGACCTTGGCCGGGTTGTCATCCCCAAGGAGATTCGCCGGACTTTGCGGATCCGGGAAGGCGACCCTCTGGAGATCTTCGTCGATCGCGATGGTGAAGTGATCCTCAAAAAGTACTCGCCTATCGGGGAACTGGGGGACTTCGCAAAGGAGTACGCCGACTCTCTCTACGAGGCTATCGGGCACACTGCACTGATTGCCGACCGCGATACCATCATAGCTGTCGCTGGCGCGCCGAAGAAGGAATTCCTGAACAAGGCGGTTGGCTCGCTTGTAGAGCGTGTTATGGAAGACCGTAAGGCGCTCGTCGTGAACAAGCCCGGTGACAACAAGGCTCGCGGTTCGCTCATCGGCGACGATGAGGACGACAGCCGCTTCTCAGCCTATGTGATAGCGCCCATCATTTCGGGTGGCGATCCCATCGGTGCGGTGATCATCTGTTCGCGTGAACCAGACGCGCAGATGACCGAGACCGAGATCAAGCTCGCTGAAACCGCCGCTGGTTTTCTGGCCAAGCAGATGGAGCAGTAGTATGTGTGAAGTGAGAGGAGGGTTGTCGCCTTCCTCTCACCTCTCTTTTTTCCCCTTTACGCGCCGCAATGTCGGGATTACGATGGGAAAGGCACACATTACCCCTTCCCTGGGGGAGGGAGTTGAAGGGCCGGAGTTGTCATACGCGATGAATCGGAAAACTGAAAGCTTTATGCGCGGTGCGTTGATGCTGACACTCGCAGCGCTGATTTCCCGCCTGCTGGGTGCATTGTACAAGCCCGTCATCGCCCGTATTTTCGCCCCATACGATGGAAAGCTTGGGGCGGTAGGCATCGGCCTGACGCAAGTTCCGCTCACTACATACCAGGTGATTCTCTCGTTCACCTCAGTCGGGCTCAACATCGGCATCTCCCGGCTCGTGGCTGAACGCATGGCACTGGGCGATGTACGAGGCGCCAAACGTGTCTTCCGGGTCTCTTTGCTATTAATGGCCTCTCTGGGACTGGCGGCGTCGCTGGTCATGTGGTTCGGCGCCCCCTGGATTGCCGGCTTCTTCTCCAAAAGCCTGGCGGAGACAGTTCCAGGTTTCCGGGCTACGGCGCCCGCCCTGTTCATTACGTCGGTCATGGCTGCATACCGGGGCCTGTTCCAGGGCTTCCAGCGCATGACGCCCAACGCCGTCTCACAGATTGTTGAGCAGGTCGTGCGGGTGGGCTCCGGCACCGTCTTTACCTACCTGTTTGTCCGCCAGAGCGTGGCGCTGGGCGCCGCAGGCTTCAACTTCGGCGACGTGATCGGCGCTCTTGCCGGACTGCTTTATCTGCTGTTCCTGGCCTCGCGCAGCCGGGACGACATGTGGGTAGTTCCGGCCGACGTACAAGAAATCCGGCCGCGCACCCCGGAGAGTTCCCGCCGCCTGATTCGGCGGATTCTTGCGGTGGCGACCCCCGTGGCGGTATCGGGCGCCGTCGTTCCGTTGATGATGCAGGCCGACACCTTTTTTGTTTTCCGGGCCTTCCAGGCCGCCGGGGTGCCCGATGTGGATGCCCAGGCCCAGTACGGTCTGCTGACGAACGCTTTCATGATTGCCTATCTGCCGGCGGTCTTCACCGCGGCCATTTATACGAGCATTCTGCCGGCGATCACGCGGGCGTTGACGCTCGGCCAGACGGATGTCGCCCGCAAGCGGGCGAGGCAGGCCTACCGCATGACCCTCCTGATCGCGATTCCGGCTCAAGCGGGACTTTATGTGCTGGCTACAGGGATTTATTCGCTGCTCTTTAACGACACCAGCGGCGGGCAGGTCATGGCGGCCATCTCCTGGGCCGTGGGGCCGATTATGCTGCAGCAGACCACGTCCGGCGTGCAGCAGGGCGCCGGCAAGGTACTGCAACCATTACGCAATTTCCTGATTGGGGCTGTGATCAAGGGCGTGCTGACAGCCTGGTGGACAGTCCCATATGGCATCAACGGCGCAGCCTGGGCAACGGCGGTCGGATTCGCTGTCGCCGCCCTCCTGAACGTGGTCAACGTGGAGCAGCTGCTCGGGCGCACGCTCAAGACCCGCAGCATGGTCATCAAGCCGGCGGCGGCGGCGCTTGCCATGGCCGGTGCCATTGCGGTGGTTCGCGGGCCGCTGGGGCGGTGGGCGCCCGGTGGGCACCTCCAGACGCTGGTGCTCATTGCCGTGGGCGGCGCCGCGTACGGGCTGGCGCTGCTCGCGGTGGGCGGCGTGAAACTGCAGGACCTCGAACGGCTGCCGGGTTTTGGTGCCCTGCTCGGCGCCCTGCGGGGCCGCCGTCGGGTGCGTGGCTAGACTTGGAAGCCCCCTTGCCTTATGATTGGGAGAGGCAAGGGGGCTTTTACGTTGCAGTCCAAAACGCAGGTGCAGAACTTTATGCGCGGGGCCATGCTGATTACCATGGCTCAGCTGGTTACCAAACTTCTGGGAGCGGTCCACCGGCCTGCAGCGCAGGCAATGATCGGCGACACCGGGCTGGCGCTTGCCACGCCCCCCAGCTACGCGTACTATATCATCCTCGCGATTTCGTCGGTTGGCCTGAACGTGGCCATTTCCCGGCTGGTCTCCGAGCGCCTGGCGCTGGAAGACTACCGAGGCGCCCGGCGTGTCTTCCATGTCGCTTCGGTCATGCTGGTCATCAGCGGTCTGGTTTTCAGCCTGCTCTTCGGGTTCGGGGCAAAGTGGATGGCCTCCCTTTTCCACATGCCCGAGGCCTGGCTCGGCTTTGCCGCTCTGGCGCCCGCCTTGTTTCTGGTGTCGGTGCTATGCGTGTTCCGGGGCCTTTACCAGGGCATGCAGCAGATGCAGCCCAGCGCCATGTCCCAGGTGGTGGAGCAGCTCGCCCGGGTCAGCATCAGCCTGGTGCTGATCGCCGCTCTGGCCCAGGAGATCCACTGGGGTGCGGCGGCCTTTAACGCCGGCAATACGATTGGCATCGGCATGGCGGTGCTGTACTTCATTTGGGTCTACCTCAAGCAGCGGCCCACGGCCAACTGGGCTACTACAGCGCCGGGCGTCGCAAGCTATGAACATGCCTCTGTGAGCCTTCTGCTCGGCAAGATCCTGGCGATTGCGGCGCCCCTGGCTCTGATGGGCGCCGTCCTGCCGATCATGGGCCTGGCGGACAGCGCCATTGTGATTAACCGCCTGATGGCGATCGGTGTTCCGGAGCACCTGGCGGAGCAGGCGCAAGCCTGGCTCTCCAACGCGGGTACGCTGCGTGACCTCCCGACCATCCTGACAACCGCTCTGTACATTAGCCTCGTGCCGGCGATTGCCGAATCGGTCGCTACCAACCAGATGGAGCAGGCCCGGTACCGGACCGGGACGGCCTTTCGCCTGACCTTCCTGATCGGCCTGCCGGCGACCGTGGCCCTCCTCGTGAGCGGGCGGGACGTCTACAGTATCCTGTACACGGGATCCGGGTGGACAGTCATGTCGCCGCTGGCGCTCTCCTGCATTTTCATGATGGTCCAGCAGACGTCGTCAGGCGCCCTGCAGGGAATGGGGCGGATTTGGACCAGCGTCCGGAACATGCTGACGGGCGTGGCCGTCAAGGTGCTGCTCACCTGGTGGTGGACAGGCCTCCCCGGCCATCGCGAGAACGGAGCAGCCTACGCCACCGTAGTTGGTTTCCTGGTCGCCGCTGCCCTGCAGCTCGTGGCCCTGCGTCAGTACATGGGCTTCCGGATCAACTGGCGGGGCGATGCCGTCAAGCCCCTGGCCGCTTCGGCGATGATGGGCGTAGCCATTTGGGGGGCAAGCCTGGCCGTTCACCGGGTCATTCACAGCCCCCGGCTGGCCGGCCTGATCGTCGTGGCGGTGGGAGCGGCTGTCTATTTGGTGGCTGTTCTAGCGGTGGGTGGCATTACCATGGCCGACATCGGCCTGATTCCGGGGTTCCCTCAGCGGGGAGTCCTGCTTTTGCGCCGTTACCGTTTGCTGCGAGGTTAAGGGGGTTCAGCAGTCGTGACCATCACCGTTGTAGGACTGGGTCCGGGCAGTCCCGGGCACCTGACGGCGGGCGCCCTGGAGGCGCTCCGGTCGGGGCGCCCCGTGCTGCTGCGCACCGCTATTCACCCCACTGTGGAAGCCCTGCGGGCTATGGGGATCGCTTTTGATACGTGCGATGACATCTACGAGCGGGCGCATTCCTTTGAAGACGTCTACCAGGCCGTCGCCGAGCGCGTGCTGCAGTATGACGATGTCGTCTTTGCCGTGCCCGGCCATCCGCTGGTGGGAGAGAGCAGCGTCAAGCTGATTCAGGCCCGTTCCCCCGAGCGGGTCGAGTTCATCACCGGCCCGTCCTTCCTCGATACCCTGCTGATCACCCTGGGACTCGATCCCGTGGACGGCATGGAACTGCTCGACGCGCTCCAGCTGGACCGGCGCCTACCTTCCGGCGACCTGCCGGCGGTGATCATGCAGATGCATAGCCGGGCCGTGGCTTCTGACGCCAAGCTGGCCTTGATGGAGCGGTATCCGGATGACCACCCTGCCACGCTAGTACGCGCAGCCGGCGTTCCCGGCGAGGAGCGCCTTGTCCAATGTATGTTGCATGAGTTAGATCATTACGATTGGGTAGACTACCTCACAACCCTGTATCTCCCGCCGGTCAAGCAATCCAGACCGATTGAGGCAAACCCCCGCCGCTGGGCGCCGGTGCGCTGGCCGCTTGATCCGCTGGTGGAGGTGATGGCCCGCCTGCGTGCCCCCGAAGGCGGCTGTCCCTGGGACCGGGAGCAAACCCACGATAGCCTTCGCAAATACCTGCTGGAGGAATCCTACGAGGTCGTGGAGGCCATTGGCCGGGGCGACTCGGAGCATATTTGCGAGGAACTGGGTGATGTGCTGCTGCAGGTGGCTTTCCATGCCCAGATCGCCCGGGAATCCGGTACCTTTGATATGCACGACGTGGTGCAGGTCATTACCGAGAAGCTCGTCCGGCGGCATCCGCACGTCTTCGGCGACGTGGAGGCCAGAACGGCGGACGACGTGACCCGCAACTGGGAGGCCATCAAGCGGCAGGAGAAAGGCGACACGGCCGCTCCTCCGGAATCGCTGATGAAGGGGATTTCCGGCGCCCTGCCGGCGCTCTCGCGGGCGGAGGCGGTCCAGAAGAAGGCGGCGAAAGTCGGTTTCGACTGGGATGATATAGCTGGGCCGGTGGCCAAAGTTCGGGAAGAATTGGACGAGGTGCTCGGGGCGGCGCCTGATAAAGTGGAGGGCGAGGTCGGCGACCTGCTGTTCGCTGTGGTCAACCTCGCACGCATGCTGAAGGTGGACCCGGAGGTGGCGCTGACCGGCGCGACGGCGAAGTTCATCCGGCGTTTTCAGCACATTGAGCGCAGGGCCGCTGAACAGGGGCGAGTTCTGTCAGAAATGACCCTTGCGGAGATGGATGAGCTGTGGGATGAAGCCAAACGGGAAGAAATAACCCAAAAATACGGGAAAAAATAGGCCCAGCACTAGAAATTACAGGAGGAATTCGTGAAAGCCTTGCCGAATACGGCTCAGCGGGTTCTACCTCACCACACAAGTCATGAAAGGGGAGTTTGAATCTTGAACAAGCAGGAATTGGTCGCTAGCGTCGCGGAGAAGGCCGACCTGACCAAGAAGGACGCCGAGAAGGCCATCAACGCTGTCATCGAGAGCATTAAGGTTGCCCTGAACAAGGGTGACAAGGTCTCGCTCGTCGGCTTCGGCACGTTCGAAGTCCGCACTCGTGCTGCCCGGTCCGGCCGCAACCCCCAGACCGGCGCCACCATCAAGATTCCCGCCGGCAAAGTACCCGCCTTCCGTCCCGGCAAGGAGCTCAAGGAGAGCGTGTAAGTTCACGCACCCGGACCGGGCCTTCCTTATGTGGGGGCCCGGTTTTTGCATGTCGGGACGGGGCGAGGGCGTCTCGTTGGGGTGGGGTATCCTTGCTGCCCCAGGGACTCGGTAAGAGGCAGTAGGCCCTCGGTCAGGCGGCGGCGTCGGAACCGGTATCGGGTAGTGTGTTAAGGGACGCACCGCCGACGCCGCCTGATACTTTCGGGTAGCGGGGCCAACTGCCTCTAACCTCGCCCCTGAACGGCGCTGCGGACACCCCACCCCAACGCGCCGTATCCCCGCATGAATCGGGTCTCCGCGGGAAGGCGCGGTCCGGGCGCGATGACTATGGTGGGCGGTTTCTGGGTAGAGAGTCTAGAGGTGAGAGCGAATGCGGATAGACAAGTTCCTAAAGGTTTCCCGGATTATCAAGCGTAGGACGCTCGCCAAGGAAGTGTGCGACGGGGATCGGGTGACGATCAACGGCAAGCGGGCCAAGGCCGGCACCGAGGTCAAATCGGGGGACACTGTGGCCATTGATTTTGGCCGGCGGCAGTTGACTGTGCAGATTTTGGAGGTCCGGGAGAACGTGAGGGCGGCGGAGGCGAAGGAGCTTTATGAGGTGAAGGCTGAGACCTTCAAGACGGAAAGCGCCGTCCCCCACCTGGAGGATGACCCGGATTAGCTGCCAGACGATACGTGGGGCGAGGATTTTTCAGTTGCTGGGCGACATTTCCCGGCGCCCAAGCCCGAGGAACTGCTTGCGCTAGCCCGGGCTAAGGCGTTGCAACTCCAATCCATGGGTGACTCACGTAACTCTTACTAACCTGGAGAAATAAACGAGGCCGTGCGCTGCACGGCCTCAGGTGGCCAATCGCTCGTGGCCGGTTGTTCCCGGTACATGAATCGCACGGGAAATCCCTGTACCGTAATCATGTCAGTGGCGATGCAGCCACCCAAGCCGGTGACGAGGGGCCTAATCTGTTCCTTTGTGAGCTTGAACTGCTTCTCCACCGGCACTCTCCTCCACATTTGGATCTAGCACCCCCGCCAGCGGCCAAGGCTTACCATGGGATTATCTGCAGGCTCGGCCAAGACTCAAGCCAGCGCCTGGCTTTTGCCTCATAGACCTCGCGAGTAATCTGCTTCTTATTCGGGCGCACGACCATCGCGAACAGGTCGTTGAGGCCGTATGGTGCATAGACCACCGATTCATCTCGTGACCTGCGAACGCCGATGCTGGTTGCGGTTGTGGGCCAGGTGTTAATCGCGTCCTCTAGTGATGAATATGGTTTGATGGGATAACCAAAGCGCTTTTCATACCAGAGATGTACGCGGGCTTCGTTCTTAACATCAATGTGAATGGAGACACCGCCGAATTGCTCCCGGACTCGTTGTAAATATGCGCTTTCCGTTTCCTCACTGAGGTCGGCAGCGTCATAGTACACCAAATCAAGATCCTTGACGCCAACCATCAAATCCCGCTCGGACATGTAGTTCCAAACTGTCTGGGCGATACAGCCGGCGCCCAGGTACCAATCAGGCGGCATGAGACCTGCGGCCGCCTCTAGAACCGCTCGGAGAATTTGGTTCTGGTCAATGATTGCCCAGAGTACTTGCACTTGGGCAGCAAGGTGCCGATCGACGCCGATGAGCCTATGACTGTCTAGGTTCAAGGTGTCCACCCACTTTTCCATTACTTCTCCACGTGCCATTCACCACCAAGCACAACACCGAGGTACTGGACATAGATCGTTTCAAGTTTACTCGTAATTTTTCCTGTTCACAAAGAATCCCGGCCGTTGATGCCAATTAAAAAAACAGCGGGTGCCCCAGGTCGAGGGCGGCTGATGCCACCCAAGCTGAGACCCCCGCTGTCGCAAATCGCCGTGGCTGCTAAAGCACCCTCCGCTCCACGTCTGACCCGTTGAAGCTGTACATGACCTGATGGTCGTCTTCAACGGTCTCGAGATGGACCGGCCGCTGCCAGATGTGGTGAACATGCGGCAACGTCTTCCTGACGTAGGTGGTATCCAATTCCACATCTTCATAGGCGTGCCGAAGGTAGAGTTCGCCGCGCCGCTGGTAGTCGTGATCCTCCGCGTAAATGTAGGGAAAGCCGCAGTTGGTAATCTGCCGGACGATCCCGTCCCGCACTTTCTGCCAGCCCGTGGCGGTAATTCGCCATTCGTCACCCTGCTTTGCGAAGAGGAACAGGTCGAGCTTCTCCACGAGGTCCTTGGTGAGATAGTTGCGGATGAAGGAGACGTCACTCTCGACTTCCCGCACCTCGAAGATCTTCTCCCGACCGAAGCGCTTCTCGATATCCTCAAAAATGTGAAAGCCCAGGTGGTACGGGTTGAGCTGAAACCGGCTCGGCGCCAGGACACTGGAATGCATGCGGGCGAATTCCAGGCTCTCGTCGGGGGTCAAGTCCATCTCCCGCATGATGCGGGCATGCCAGATGGAAGCCCACCCCTCGTTCATGATCTTGGTCTCCATCTGCGGCCGGAAGTAGAGCATCTCCTGCCGCAGGGAGGAGAGAATGTCCCGCTGCCAGTCCTGCAGACTGTCGCTCCTGTCCATGAGGAACATGAGCAGATCCCGAGTGGGGGCGGGCTTGGGCCGCTGCTGCTCGGACGCCTTGGCCGGCGCCCCCGGCTTGCCAATGCTGTCCAGCGCCCAGAGGTCGTCGTAGGGCGTCTCCGGGCGCGTCTCCGGCTTGTCCACGACGTTCTTGGCCGTCCGCACGGAATCCGGGTACGGGTCGACGTGCTCATGAATGGCCAGCACGGCGTCCAGGAACCGCTCGACCGTGGCCCTGCCCAGTTCGTGCTCATACTCGAGGACCCGGTTCGCGAAGGTGCCCATGGCTGATACCATCTGCCGGTTGGTGTGCCGGAAGCGGTAATTGTTCTTGAAGAAGTCGCAGTGGGCGAGCACGTGCGCCGCAATCAGCTTGTTCTGCAGCAGACTGTTGGAGTCGAGCAGGAAGGCGTAGCAAGGATCGGAGTTGATCACCAGTTCGTAGATCTTCGACATGCCGTAGTCGTACTGGGTCTTCATCTGGTGGAACGACTTGCCGAAGGACCAGTGCGAGAACCGGGTCGGCATGGCGTACGCCCCGAAGGTGTAGATGATGTCTGCCGGGCAGACCTCATAGCGCATTTCGTAGAAGTCCAGGCCAAAGTCCTGGGCTTTTTCCACGATGCGGTCAATCGCCTCCTGCAGCTCCGTCATGTCCTGGTCAGACATGGGCTGGATTTCGCTGTGGCCCGAAGGGGTGATCTTCATGAATTAGCTCACCCCCTGCATGGCCGGCAGCGCGTCCGGCCCGAAGAACGTCCGCAGCGCCTTGAAGACCTCGGACTTGTCCTTGATGATGCACTGCGTGAACCGCGGATGGTGGACCTCGCGCTGGAACAAGGCGTGCAGGGTGCTGCTGCGGTAGTAGGCCGGCCCGCCAGCCGTGGCGTCGATTTCGCCATAGCCGAACATGGCGCACACCTCCAACAGCTTGTTCACCAGTTCCACGGACTTGGGGTTGTCCGACGAGAGGTTGTCCCCGTCGCTGAAATGGAAGGGGTAGAGGTTGTACAGAGTTGGCGGGTACTTCTCGTTGATGATCCGCAACGCCAGGTCATAGACGGAGGAGCAGCGGGTACCGCCGCTCTCGCCCTTCGTGAAGAACTCTTCCTCCGTGACCTCCTTGGCCTCGGTGGAGTGGGCAAGGAAGTGGATGATCACGTTGTCGTACTTGGTGCGCAGGAACCGGACCATCCAGAAGAAGAAGCCGCGGGCGATGTACTTCTCGAACTCGCCCATGGAGCCGGAGGTGTCCATCATCGCGAGGACGACGGCGCTCGTCTGCGGCTCGTACTTCTCCTCCCACGTCTTGTAGCGGAGGTCCTGCCGGGTGAAGCCCTCCAGGGGCGCCTTCCCATGCAGGAGGTTGCGCTTCATGGCCTCCATGATCGTCCGCTTCTTGTCGATGTTGGCCTGCAGGCCCGTCTTGCGCACGTCTTCCCACTGATACTTCCTGGCCGTCAGGTCAGGCTGCTTTTTCGGGTCGAGGTGCGGCAGGCCGAGGTCCTCAAAAATGAGGTTCCCCAGCTCGTCCACCGACATCATCGCCTCGTAGTAGTCCTCGCCCTCATCCTCACCGGCGCCTTTGCCCTTACCCGGCCCCTTTTGCTGCGCCGAGCCGTCCTTGGCGATCACCTGACCCTCCTGGCTGCTGCCGTTCCCCTGCCCGGCCCGCTCTTGCTTGTCCCAGTTGTAACGGAAGCGGTATTCGTTCAGCGAGCGGATCGGCACCTTCACCATGCGCTTGCCATCACTGGTGATGATCGATTCGTCGCTGATGATGTCCGGGAGGTTTTTCTTGATCGCCTCGCGCACTTTCTCCAAATGCCGTTCCTGATCCATCTGCCCCTGGCGGTGCAGGGACCAGTCCTCCCTGGAGATGCTGAACCGACTAGATCCCATCTGACCGTCCCTCCTTGCTAGAGGCGTTGCGGGGCGGGCGGCCGCGCTTCGTGCCTACCCGCCCCGTGCAGAACGCTACCGATTGAGCAGGGAGCCCGTATACCGGAGCAGCTCGTTGGCGCAGGAGGCACAATAGCCGTGCTCCTTCATCAGGCGGGCGACGACCTCGTTGATCCTGCGCAACTGCTCAGCGTCGGGGGTCTTGGCGGACGTGGTGATCTTGACGACGTCCTTGAGGTCGGCGAACAGCTTCTTTTCGATGGCTTCCTTGAGCCGCTCGTGGCTGTGGTACTCAAAGGACATGCCGCGGCGGGCATAGGTGGAGATGCGGATCATGATCTCCTCACGGAAAGCCTTCTTGGCGTTTTCGGAGACGCCAATCTGCTCTTCGATGGAGCGCATCAGCTTCTCGTCGGGGTCGTGCAGTTCATCGGTGATGGGATCCTTGATTTTGGTGCCGTTGCAGTAGTTCTCGACGTTGTCGAGGTAGTTGCTGAGCAGGTTGCGGGCGCTCTCCTCGTAGGAGTAAACAAACGCCTTCTGGACTTCTTTCTTGGCCAGCTCGTCGTACTCCTGACGGGCCAGGGCGATGAACATCATCAGCCGTTCCCGTTCTTCCTTGGTGATGGAGGGGTGCTGGTCCAGTCCGTCCTTGAGGGCCCGCAGAACGTCCAGGGCGTTGATGCAGGACTTCTCGCTGTTTTCGCCCTTCTGGATGATCGCCGAGGAGATGCGGTTGATGACGTACCGGGGGTCGACACCGCTCATGCCCTCAATTCCCTCGAACTCCTGCTGGAGCTCGTAGACGTCCTTCAGCTTGAAGCCTTCGACTTCCACGCCGTCATACAGCTTCATTTTCTTGACCGGGTCCATGCCCGCTTTCTTGGAGTCCTTCAGGCGGCTCATGACGCTGAAGACCGCCGCCGAGAAGAGGGCGTGCGGGGCGATGTGGACGTGGCCGGAGTCGGACTGGCCGATCAGCTTCTCGTAGATCTTGACCTCTTCGCTGACCTTCAGGTTGTACGGCACGGGCATGACGATGATGCGGCTCTGGAGGGCCTCGTTCTTCTTATTGGAAATGAACTGCCGGTACTCGGTTTCGTTGGTGTGGGCGACGACCATTTCGTCCGCGGAGATCAGGGCGAAGCGGCCGGCCTTGAAGTTGCCTTCCTGGCTGAGGCTGAGCAGGTTCCAGAGGAACTTTTCGTCCAGCTTCAGCATCTCCTGGAACTCCATGATGCCCCGGTTGGCCTTGTTCAGTTCGCCGTCGAACCGGTAGGCCCGCGGGTCGGACTCGGAGCCGTATTCGCCGATGGTCGAGAAGTCGATGGAGCCGGTCAGGTCGGCAATGTCCTGCGACTTCGGGTCGGACGGGCTGAAGGTGCCGATGCCCACCCGTTCCGATTCCGAGAGGACAACCCGTTCCACGGGCACCTTCTCGACCTGGCCGTTGTACTGCTCCCGGAGCATCATGCGGCAGGAAGGGCAGAGTTCACCTTCGATGACAACCCCCAACTCCCGTTCGACTTCGGCCCGGAGTTCCTTGGGAATCAGGTGCAGGGGCTCTTCGTGCATCGGGCAGCCTTTGATGCCGTACAGGGCGCCGGCTTCGGTGCGGCTGAACGCTTCGAGGCCACGCTTGAGCATCATGACCAGGGTGGACTTGCCGCCGCTCACGGGGCCCATGAGCAGGAGAATGCGCTTGCGAACATCAAGCCGGCGGGCTGCGGGGTGGAAGTACTCCTCCACCAGTCGCTCCAGGGACTTGTCCAGGCCGAACAGTTCCTTCTCGAAGAAGTTGTAGCGACGAACACCGTTAACCTCTTTGACACCGGCAGACACGATCATGTGGTAGATGCGGGCATGGGCGAACTGTGCGATGTGGGGGTTCTTCGCAACCAGCTCCAGGTAGTCGGCGAAGGTTCCCTCCCAGGTCAGCTTGCTTTCGCTCAGCCGGTGCTCTTCCAAGCGCTTCAAGAGACTATGCATCGGACCGCCTCCTCCTGGGTTCGTCTTCACTCGCTTGGGGCAAAAATCGACCCGACAGGCACTCCGAGACGGCTCGGAATCCATGTGGGTCGACAAGGAAAGCGAATCGGCGGTAGTTGTCACCATGTGATAACACATTAACCGTAAACAGAGTAAATATCTTGCATTTGGATTATTGAGGGATTCGCCGAGACTGCCCACCAACCCTTCTGATATCGCAAGATTTCCAGGAACATTTATCGATGAAATTACGGATCGGGGAACGGTGTACTTATACCCCAATACGTGTGGATGCGGCCGAAAAGTTCGATACGAGCGAGCGAGATTCTGTGAAACACTCATACCCACTTCAGGAAGAGAATAGGCATGGGATGGTCCACCCCGTCGTGAGGAGGTATTCCCGAGGTATGGATAACAAGACTGACCGCAGGGAGGTACATACCCTGTCCATGCCGGGCGCCGGCCCCGGGGGCGCCCAGGGGCGGCACGGCCTGCAGATGACGGACCGCGAGCAGATGACCGTTACCGGCGTGATCGCCGTCGAGAGCTATGACGATGAGCAGATCATTATGGAGACACACCTCGGGACGCTCACGCTCAAGGGAGCGGACTTGAACATTAAGCAGCTGGATTTGGAGACGGGCCGCTTCGCCGTGGAGGGGTATGTCAATTCGCTGGTGTACTCGACGCCCCGGCGCGGGGGGAAGCAGGGGCGGACCAGAAGTTTCCTGGAACGGCTCCTGCGGTAGCGTGGATTTTGTACAAGTTTTGTAGTTGGGCACGGGGTGCTTTTTCCCGTGCTTTTTCGCGGTTTACGCGGAGGAATTCGCGCACACACCGCGAAGAAAGTAGGGCCAGCGAATGGCGACAATCCGTTAAGTTGGCCGCTCTGCTCAGCGGCCCTGCAAACGGACTGGCTCGATTCGCCGGGTCTGTCCGCAGGGCTTGTCGCATACCTTTCTCCTGAGGCGCCTGGGGTGCCGGGAGGAGGACGAGTCTTGCAGCGGCTGGACCTGCAGTTCTATGGCTTTTTCATGAATGTGCTGTGCGGGGCCGTACTGGGCACGCTCTTTGACCTGCTGAGGGTGGCCCGCGGCCACTATCGCCCCAACGTTCTCGTGGCAGCAGCAGCGGACCTGCTGTTCTGGAGCGTGGCCACGCTGGCGCTTTCGAGCGCCCTGTTCTTCGGCAACTGGGGTGAGATTCGGTTCTACGTGGTGATCGCGTTACTGCTCGGGATCGGTCTGTACTACTGGCTGGCAAGCCCGATCGTCCAGGCGCTCTACCGGCTGGTAATCCACACGTTGGAGTGGATCGCTGACCTGATCGCCGTGCTGATCATGCGCCTCGTCGTAGCACCGGTGCTGTGGATAGCAGGGATGGCGTGGGCCGGCGCCCGAACCCTCGCGCGGTGGTTCGTGGCGCTGGGCCAGTGGCTCTGGCAGCTCCTCGATCGGCTCGGCGAGTGGCTGCTGACGCCGCTGAATGGACCCTACCGCTTCATGAAGCTCCACTATCTGTTAGCAAAGCGCCGCCTGAAGCGGCGGCTGAGACACTGGCTGCTTGGCCCGCCGGGGCCGCCGAAACGTCGATAAGGCCTGGCAAAAGTGACTGACAATCCTTCCAGCGCGCTTGGCTGTAGATTTTTGCAGCGCGCAAGAAGGATTTTCGGCGTTTCCCGAGAAACGTATAAAAACCGTATCAATCTTGTACACAGAATGTACTCAGGTTGTACACAGAATATCCACAGACTGTGCACAAGGATTAAAGGCGGGTCGCAGCTGTGAACATCGAAATTCGCGGTGCCGAAAGGCTCAGTTTCCGGGAACGGCAGGTCGTCGTTCTGAAGGAAATGGGCATGAGCAACGAAGCCGTTGCGAAGCGCCTCTCCCTGGCGCAGGGCACCGTCGCGACTTTGTACAACCGAGCCAAATCCAAAGGGTATCAGGTCGTGATTGTCCTGCCCGGCGATACGCTCGGCCTCTTTGACTCCGCTGACAGGGAGGAAGAAGAATGAGCTCAGCTAGACTAAGACGACAAGCCTTCCATCAAGATGACTTCACCGCGCCCGCACCAGTCCGCCGGCCAAAGCGCAATTTGCTGAGGCGGCACTGGCTGTCGGGCGCGCTAATTTTTGTGCTGGCGGGGCTCTCAGTATACAGCGCCAGAAGCTTTTTCGAGACGGAGAAGCAACTCACCGAGGTCCGGGCGCGGGCTGCACAGCTTGATCAAGAGCTGAGTATGAAGCAGCGGCAGGTGCAGGCGCTGGACGATAAGCTCCAGCAGATGACCAGCGACCAGTACATGGAGTACCTGGCCAAGTCGATGGGCTACATTTATCCGGGCGAGACCGTGTACCAGAAGGGACATTAGGAAACGGGCGCCGGTGCGGCGCCCGTTTTTTGCGTTCTTGCTTTTGGAGCCTCATGGTCTTATCATTGGACTGCTGCGAGAATATGCCCGAGTGGCGGAATGGCAGACGCACGGGACTTAAAATCCTGCGGTTAACAGCCGTGCCGGTTCGAGTCCGGCCTCGGGCACCAACTAGAGCGAAGCGGGTTACAGGGTTTATCACCTTGTAGCCCGCTTTGTCATTGCTTACAAGGCGATCGAATCGCGAACCCGCTAGCGCAGAGCGGCTCGAACCGGTTCGTCAACAAACGCATGCTCCAACGCCCATTGCGTGCACTGCTGCAAATCGGCCACGGAGAAGCCGAACCGCCTATGTAGGACGAGGTACTCGCCGGTTAAGCTGCAGCGGAATGTCGTCGGATCGTCGTCAGCGGGAAGAATCCGGACGCCGGCCTCAAACAGCTGCCGTACCGGGTGTGTCTCTAACGCGCAACCGAATTGTGCTCTTACATGACAGAAAAAACTGTCATTAGCCACATGGGCGTGATTATTCTCCCGTCTATTTCGATTCCTCTTACCGTAACTTTCTTTACACAGATATACTGAGTATGCTTAACATTAGCCCAAGAATAACGACGGCAAATATACCTGTCAACTAGCGAATCGCTTTATGGGGGGTGTTCTGCTTGATCACAAAGAACCGGTCTCTGATCGTTTATCGACGTATGAGGGGCAACTGAAGCCGGAGAACTTAGCAAGTCAGCTCCGCGACGCTGCCCAGAAGCATGATCTGGTTTTCGTGATGGGGTTTGAGGGCATCGACGCCATGATGAAAGCCGCCGATGCATACCCGAAGGCGCAGTTTGTCTCTATTGACGCGCCGATAGACCACCCAAAGATCGCCTCGGTCGTCTATCGGGACGAGGAAGGCTGTTTTTTGGCTGGCGCGTTGGCCGGACTGATGACCGTTCACACATCGCTGTCCGGTATGGGGTGGATCGGGCTCTTGATTCTCCTGTCTGCTGTGTTCGGGGGAGCAGAGAGCCTGTCGCTTCGCCTGCAGCAATCCGGTGTGCCGGCGCATTTTCCGTTAATGCTTCCCTATGTGGCGACACTGCTGCTGTTGGCGCTCAACGCGTTCCGAGATCACCGGAAGCGCATGCCCATGGCGCCCGAGCGTCACCACAACGCCCTGCAGGCTGGGCGCAGCCTAGCTGGGAGAGAGATTAGCAGAAATATCTCCACCGTTAAGGAGGATTCGAATATTTAACGTCAAAATATACTGCCACACCAATGCAAAGGGGCGATGAGCATGCCTGATCTTTCCGGGCGCCTGGACCGGCTGATGGATCTCTCTAAGGTGCGGGATAGCCGCTACAAAAGCATGGGCTTCTCGGTTAACGATGACAACCGGGCGCGGTGTACTGCCGAACTTTGCGAGTGGATCCTCAGCGCGAACGGAGCGCACGCCGGCACCAGCCCGTTCCCGTACGGCCTCTTCTTCCTGAAGGGCAATCCGGGGGCGATTCCGAGCCTGCCGCCGGACCTGGCCAGGACCCCCTTTATGGAAGTACTCCCCTGCGACCGAATTGACCCGCGGGCTGCCAAACTGACCTGGAATGAGATCGGCACTGAGGCCGAGTTCAGCTTCGCACAGTTGGCGCAGATGCTGGGAATCGACGCCCCGAAAGGCACGACGCTCTGGTTCGAAGGCATTTCGATGACCGACCCCGATGCAAAGCCGCTGCTGGTGGTCCCCCTGGGCGACCGCATCCAGCGGCAGCGGGTCAACGACGTTGCTGCGGCCAGCCAGCCTCCTGCACCCGAAAAGAGTTAAGTCACCACCAGGACGCCCCGGGGGCGCCCTTGCCATGCGAAAGCTTGCGCAGTCGAAAGGCTAACCTTAGGGCTACGAAAGGGAAGCTTGGGGAGTCGAAAAGCTTACCTTAGGGTCCCGATAAGGAAACCTTGGCCAGTCGTAAGGGTCACCTCAGGGCCATGAAAGGGAAACTTGGCCAGTCGAAAGGCTAACCTTGGGCCCATGAAAGGGAAGCTTGAGGAGTCGAAAGGCTTCCCTTTAGGCCCCGAAAGGGATGCCTGCGCAGTCGAAAGGCTTGCCATAGGGCCACGATCGGGAGGCGTTCGCCCGGGGCCGGCAGTCAAAGCGGACCATTCGGAACGCTGACATCTGGTAGACGATCTCCACTCGATATGGTAGACTCCAAACAATAACTGAGACGATCCTGGTGCCCCATGCGGGGTGAAAAGGGAAGGCGGTGAAAATCCGCCACGGTCGCGCCACTGTAACCGGGGAGTATGCCGGCAGCGTGTCACTGTCCGATTCGGACGGGAAGACGCCGGCATGTGCTGATCCGGAAGTCAGGAGACCTGCCAGGGACGTAGCAACGGCTTCTCCTCGCGAAATGGGAGAGGTTGCGCTACTCGTGTTTGCGCCCTGTCCTGGCGGTGCATTTCGGGTATGAATCGCAACAACCCCGGCTCTACGGAGAGCCGGGGTTGTTTCTCTTTCGAAAGGAGTTGACCACAATCGGCCGCCCGCGCTTTCCGCTCCTGATTGGCCTGCTGACAGGTCTGCTCCTGCTGGCGGCGCTCGTTGCGTTCGCTCACGGCTCCGTTCGGATTCCCTATTCGCAGGTCCTCCAGGCTGCGTTCGGCAACCCGGACCGGATCGAATACCGGGATATCGTGGTGCATGTCCGGGCGCCCCGCCTGGTCGTCGCAGCGCTCGTGGGCGCCGGTCTCGCCTCCGCCGGTGCTGCCATGCAGGGGCTCTTTCGAAACCCCATGGCCGACCCGGGTATCATCGGGGTGAGCGCCGGCGGCGCCCTGGGCGGCGTGCTGGCCATTGCTGCAGGGGTTTACGGCTATGCGACGCTCAGCCTTCCGGTCATGGCGTTCCTCGGGGCGCTGGGCGCAGCGCTTGCCGTGTTTGGGATCGCCCGTGCACTCGGGCGGGGCTCACCCACGGCGCTGTTGCTTACCGGCATGGCCGTCAGCGCGTTTCTCGGCGCGGTGATCAGTCTGATCATCACCATGACTGTCTACAACCAGGACGTGCTGCGGGAGATCGTCTACTGGCTGTCGGGCGGCCTGGAGGCCCGCTCCTGGCGCCACGTCCGCATGGCCGGACCGCCGATTCTGGGTGGAATCGGCGCGCTGCTTTGGTACAGCCGGGAATTGAACCTGCTCCTGCTGGGCGATGAAGAAGCTCGGGCCATGGGTGTGCGGGTTCCGACGGTGCGCCGGATGCTGCTGCTCGCCTCCGCCCTCGTAACGGGCGCCGCGGTCTCCGTTTCCGGGATCATCGGGTTTGTCGGCCTGGTGGTGCCCCATATGCTCCGGCTGGTGGCCGGGCCTGACCACCGGATCCTGATTCCAGCCAGCGCCCTGGGCGGCGCCACACTACTGGTCGCGGCCGATACCGTCTCCCGGGTGATTGTCGAACCGGCCGAGATTCGGGTGGGCGTGATCACCGCCTTTGCCGGCGCTCCCTTCTTTCTCTGGCTCCTTTTCCGGCACCGGCGTCGGATGGTTGCTCAATCCTGATTTCGTAATCCAAGGAGGACGCTTCTCTTGCATAAACGTTTGGTTGTGGCTGCGCTTGCCTTTTTACTCCTGTCCGGCTGTGCCACGAAGCCAGCCGCCGCTCCTGCCGCCTCCGAGACGGCCCCCAAGGCTTCTGCCCTGGCTCCCGCCGCACAGGCCTGGCCCCGCCAGGTTAAAGACGCCGAGGGCCAGGTAATTGAGATCAAAGCCAAACCCGTCCGCATCCATACCCTGTCCGTCGGCTACGACGAGATCACCATGGCCCTGGTTGGGCCTGAGCGCTTCGCAGCCGTTGGCTCTGTCACCACCAACCCGCTGTACTCGAACATTGCTGAGCAGGCCAAGCAGGTAGCGCAAAAGGTCGGCCGCAAGAGCGAGGACGTGATGGCCGCAAAGCCGGACCTGGTCGTGGCCAGTCCGTTTGCGAATAAGGATCTGGTCAAGCAGTTGAAAGAAGCCGGCATTAAGGTGGTGGTGAGCAACCTGCAGGATTCGATCGAGGGCCATGCCGACAACATTCGGCTGCTCGCCCACCTCTACGGCGAGGAAGAAAAAGGCGAGGCGCTGATCAAGGCGGTATCGGAGCGCCTGGCCCGGCTGGAGTCGGTGGTGGGCAAGAAGCCGGAAGGGCAGCGGCTCCGGGTCATCAGCCTCTCCGATAAGCTGAACACCCCGGGCAAGAACACCACGCTTGGCGGGATCATTATTCGCGCCGGGGGCACTAATGCGGCCGCAGAGGCCGGGCTGGAGGGCTGGCAGCAGATCACGCTCGAGAAAGTTGTCGAACTGAAGCCCGACGTGATTCTGGTCGGGTCGCCTGAGCCCGGCAAGCCGGACTTCGGCACGGAACTCCTTGGCCATCCGAGCCTGCAGAATGTACCGGCCATCAAGAACAAGCGGGTCTACGCCATGCCGGTTCGGCTTACTTCTACCCTGAGCCATTGGAATGTGCGCGGCGCCGAAGAGCTGGCCAAGCTCCTCTATCCGGAGGAATTCAAAGATGTCACCTTTACAGACTTCCGGTAGTGCCGTGCTGGAAGCAAGCGACGTCTGCTTTCGGGTGGACGGGCGCCTGCTGGTGGACGGAGTCGGTCTCTCGCTGCGCCCGGGGCGCCTGGTCGGGCTGGTGGGTCCCAACGGGGCGGGCAAGAGCACGCTGCTTCGCCTGTTGGGTGGGCTCCTGCCCGCAAGCTCCGGATCAGTCTTGCTGGGGGGAGAGCCGATTGGACGTCTTTCCCCGGAGGCGGTCGCCCGCCGGGTGGCCCGGGTGCCGCAAAGCCCGTCTGCCGATCTGGATTTCACCGTGCTCGAAGTGGTGCTGATGGGCCGGTATGCCCACGGAGCGGCCTGGCAGGAGCGACCCGCGGACCGCGCCCTGGCCCTGGCGGCGCTGCACCAGACCCGGACCGACCACCTGAGGGATCGACTTCACAGCACCCTCTCCGGGGGGGAGCGGCAGAGGGTGGCCGTAGCTCGGGCCCTTGCCCAGGAACCGGGCGTCCTGCTGCTGGACGAGGCGACTGCCAGCCTCGACCTGCGCCACCAGTTCGAGGTGATGGAAGTGGTTCGCCATCTGACCTTGGAGCGGCAGATGGCCGCCGTTGCGGCGATTCATGATCTCTCCCTGGCCGCCCGCTACTGCGACGAGCTGCTCCTGCTGCATGGCGGACGAGCCGTGGCAGCGGGTGAACCGGCTGATGTGCTCACACCGGAACGATTGCGCACGGTCTTCGGGGTAGATGCCGTGGTGGAACGGCACCCGGCGCTGGGACACCTGCTGGTCCTGGTGCGCGGCATTTGAGAGGTGGCTGATGGAGATGCGCGGGACCCCTAGAATCGTGATTGCGGGCGTAAACAGCGGCTCCGGCAAGACGACCATCTCAGCTGGGCTGATGCGGGCACTGGTGAACCGAGGCCTCGTCGTGCAGGGGTTCAAAACCGGGCCCGACTATATCGACCCCAATTGCCATCGCTGGGCGACCGAGCGCCCGGGCCGGAATCTGGATACCTATTTGATGAACCAGGCGCAGGTGCAGGCCAGCTTCTGCCGGGGCGCCGCCGGCGCGGACGTGGCGGTGATCGAGGGCGTCATGGGCATGTTCGACGGGGCCGGCGGGGGAGGCGAAGTGGGCAGTACCGCCTACCTGGCAAAGCTCCTGCAGGCGCCGGTGGTGCTGGTGATCGATGCCCGCGCCTGCGCCCGGAGCGCTGCCGCGATTGCGTTGGGCTTTCGCATGTTCGACCCTGCTGTCCGGCTCGCGGGCGTGATTTGCAACCGGGTGGGGAGCGAGGGGCACGCCCAGATGCTGCGGGAGGCGCTGGAGTCGGTCGGCATCCCCATGCTGGGGGCGCTCCATCACGATGCCCACCTGCGGGTCACCGAAGACCGGCTCGGCCTCGCCCTCCCGGGCGGCACTGGGAGCCTGCCCGGGTGGATGGAGCGGGCCGGCGAACTGGTGGAGCGCCACGTGGACCTTGACCAGGTGCTGGCATTGGCCAACGCCGCAGGGCCGGTCGTCATGGCAGAACCGGACCCCTCGTTCGCCGCCGCTGCCGCCGGGCGCTATGCCGGGCTGCGCATCGCCGTCGGCCTTGATGCGGCGTTCTGGTTCTACTATGAAGACACCTTCGACTTGCTCCGGCACTGGGGGGTGGAGATCCGGTTCTTCAGCCCGGAATCCGACGAGCAACTTCCCCCCGGTGTCCATGGGCTCTACCTGGGCGGCGGGTTCCCGGAGCGGCGTGCCGGGGCGCTGTCTGCTAACCTGCCCATGCGAACGGCGGTCATGGCGGCCTGGCTCCGGCGACTCCCCGTTCTGGCCGAGTGCGGCGGGTACCTCTATCTGCTCGAAGGGCTGACGGGGGAGGATGGGGTGGTCTATCCCATGGCGGGGTGCATTCCGGGTGTGGCGCGGCTGCAGCCCCGCCTACAGGGGATGGGGTACCGCACAGCCGAACCCCTGGGAATCCGCGGCCATCTGTTCCACTACAGCCGGGTGGAGGGCGGCGGCGGACCGCCGGCCTGGCGGCTCTTCCGCAGCAACGGCGAGTTCGAGCGCGCCGATGGATACCGCAGCGATCACGCAGTGGCGAGCTACCTGCACGTACATCACGCTACACAGCCGGCAGCCATGGAGGCTTTTCTTGAGCAGTGCCGGCGTTACAAGGAGGAACGGGGTAATGGCTGAGCAGCGGGGCCTGGTTCTCATCAACACCGGCGACGGCAAGGGCAAGACGACCGCGGCCATGGGGCAGGCGGTCAGAGCCGTCGGCGCCGGTATGAAGGTGATCATGATCCAGTTTATCAAGGGCCGCTGGCAGGTGGCGGAGATTGAGGGGCTGAGCCACCTGCCCAACTTTGAACTGCGGCGCCTGGGCCTGGGCTTTACGGTGTCGGAGCGCCGCGTCGGCCCCCTGACCGAGCACCAGTCCGCCATTGAAGCTGCCTGGGAGCAGGCGGTCGCCGAAGTTCAGTCCGGCCGCTGGGATCTGGTGATTCTTGATGAGATCAACAACGTCGTCTCTGATCCTGACCTGAACAGCGTCGTCAGCACGGCTGACCTGCTTCGCCTGATTCGGGAGCGTCCGCCCCGGCTGCATCTCTTCCTGACCGGGCGCCGCGCTCCCGCCGAACTGATCGAAGCCGCCGATACGGTAACCGAGATGGTGGCGGTGAAGCACGCCTACCAGTCGGGCATCAAGGCCCGGAGGGGGATTGAGTTCTGATGCCGGCCCGCACCCTGATGGTCCAGGGCACCGCCTCCAACGTGGGCAAGAGCTTGCTGGTGACAGCGCTCTGCCGCATCTTCCGCCAGGATGGCTGGCGGGTGGCCCCGTTCAAGTCCCAGAACATGTCTAACAACAGCTACATTACGCCGGACGGGCTGGAGATTGGCCGGGCGCAGGGCGCCCAGGCCGAGGCCGCCGGCATTGCGGCTACGGCGGACATGAACCCGGTGCTGCTCAAGCCGAGCGGTGACCATGAGTCGCAGGTGGTAATTCACGGGCGCCCCCATGCGGCCATGGATTTCCGCAGCTACCGGCGCGAGGGGTTCCAGGCGGCAGCATCCGCCATACGCACGTCGCTGGAGCGCCTCCGCGGGCAGTACGACGTGGTGGTGATTGAGGGGGCGGGTTCCCCGGCTGAGGTGAACCTGCGGGAGCGGGAACTGGTCAACATGCGGATCGCAGCCTGGGCCGGGGCGCCCGTCCTCCTGGTGGCAGATATCGACCGGGGCGGCGCGCTTGCCTCACTTGTCGGAACGCTGGCGCTGCTGGAGCCCGAGGAGCAGGACCGGGTGGCGGGGCTGGTGATCAACAAGTTCCGCGGCGACCGGGGCCTGCTCCAACCCGCCCTCGACTTCCTGGAACAGCGGACGGGCAAGCCTGTGGTGGGGGTGCTCCCCCATATTGACATCGACCTGGAGGCGGAAGATTCCCAGGCTCTCACAACCGTTTCCGATCATGACCAGGCCGGTTTGAAAATCTGCGCCATACGCCTGCCGCGGGTCAGCAACTTCACCGACCTGGATCCCCTGCGCCGGGCGCCGGGAATCCGGTTGGTGTGGGCGGAGACGCCGGCAGCACTACGGGCTGCCGACGCCGTGGTAATTCCGGGCAGCAAGAACACGATGGCCGACCTGCGCTGGCTCTGGCAGGCAGGGCTGGGCGCCGCCATCCAGCGGTTGGCGGCACGGGGGGTGCCCGTGGTGGGCATTTGCGGCGGGTATCAGATGCTGGGCCGCCGGGTTTGCGACCCGGGCGGTCACGAATCTGCCTTTGCCGAGACACCGGGGCTGGAACTGCTGGACGTCGAGACCGAATTCGCTCCCCCCGCCGAAAAGGTGACGACTCGCGCGGAGGCCGTTCTGCTGCACGGGCAGGGCCCATTTCAGGGGTGCCTCGGCACGTTTGTGTCGGGCTATGAGATTCACATGGGCCGAACTGCGGTGGGAGCGGGCGCCCGCCCGCTGCTGCGCCGTGCGGAAGGCAGCGAGATTCTGGGCGCCGCCGATGAGGCGGGACAGGTCTGGGGGAGCTACCTCCATGACTTATGGCATAACGACGGGCTGCGCAGAGCCTGGCTCACCTGGCTGTGGCAGCGGCGTGGCCTGACGCCGCCGGCTTCCGACGGCTCCGCACATGGCGCCCGGGAGGAGACCTACGACCGGCTGGCCGGCGCCGTCCGTTCAGCGCTGGACATGGCGCGCATATACGCCCTCATGGGGCTGGAGCGGCGCTCATGACCGGCGCACTCCCGGTACTGGCAGGGTACCTCCTGGACGCCGTGTTGGGTGATCCGCGCTGGCTGCCGCATCCGGTACAGGGCATCGGGTGGCTGATTGCCTCCGGTGAAAGGGTGCTCAATCGCGGGCGTCCTGGTCTCCGGCTGATCACCGGCGCCCTCCTGACGATGGCCGTAGTGGGTCTTGCAGCCGCGATCGCGTGGGGGGTGGTGGAGGGGGCCAGGCTGCTCCATCCCCGCCTTGGCGGAGCCGTTACCGCCGTTGGAACGGGTGTCTTGCTGGCACGGCGGAGTCTGGCAGAGCAAGCGGGTACGGCTGTCCACCGCCCCCTGGCGGCAGGCGACATAGACGCCGCCCGGCGGGCGGTGAGCTGGGTGGTGGGCCGCGACACGGAGCGCCTGGACGAGTCAGAAGTGGCGCGGGCCGCTGTGGAGACCCTGGCGGAGAACTTGAGCGACGGCGTCGCGGCGCCCCTCATCTTCGCCCTGGTGGGGGGCCTGCCCGCGATCGCTGCCTACAAGGCCATCAACACGCTGGATTCGATGATCGGGCACCGGGACGACCGTTACCTGTACTTCGGCCGGGTGGCGGCACGCCTTGATGATGTGGCCAACTGGATTCCGGCCCGGATTACGCTGCTGGCGCTGGTCTTGGCTGCCGCACTCTCAGGCGGCGGAGCCGGGGCCGCCTGGCGGGTGGCCCGGGCAGATGGGCACAAGCACAAGAGCCCGAATGCCGGCTGGCCGGAGGCAGCCATGGCCGGCGCCCTGGGCGTCCGGCTGGGGGGATTGAACTACTACGACGGCGAGCCTCACCCCGGCCCCATCCTGAACGCCGCCGGGCGCCCACCGGTTGCTGCCGATATTCTCGCTGCTGTTCGGCTGATGAACCGGGCCTCCCACTTGATCCTCGTTACCGGCCTGCTCATGTACCTCTGCTTCTGATCAGACTAGCCGGGGAGAGAAACGTCATGACAAGCATTGAACAGACAGCCCGCATGATTCCGCCGCTCGACGCATTGGCAGCGGACCGTGCCCGCATGCGCCTTGATTCACTGACCAAGCCCCTGGGCAGCCTCGGGCGGCTTGAGGAGCTCGCCGTGCACCTGGCCGCGATCACCGGTCAGGTGGCTCCGCCCGTGTCGCCCGCCACCGTGGTGGTCGTTGCCGGCGACCATGGCGTGACGGCGGAGGGTGTAAGCGCCTATCCGTCTGAAGTGACCCCCCAGATGGTGCTCAACTTCCTGCACGGGGGCGCTGCGATCAACGTGCTGAGCCGGGCCGCCGGCGCTGAAGTTGAAGCCGCTGCTGGAGCTGGCCCTGCCCTTGCTGGGGGCGGCGCACCGGATCATGACTGAAATGGCCACCTTTGGCGAGGCCCACGTATCCGGCGCTGCGGGGGAGACGAGCCATTGATCGCGGCTGCCGCAGCCCGGGCACCGGGAACGTGGGGCGAACTGGTGCAGGGAACCGTAGGCGGCGTCGATGCCCTGATCACGTGCCCGGTCAACCTCCATGCGATCGCCGTTGCGCGGCTGGGGTCGGCTGACCGCTGGCAGGGCCCCGCCGGGCGCCCCCGGACCCTGCGTGCGCTAGCGGGCATTCCGGGGGGCGGGCAGGTCCGGATTCGCAGCCCCCTCCGCCCCGGAGCGGGTATGGCCAGCAGCACCGCTGACCTCTGCGCTGCCATGGCTGCCGCTTCAGCCCTGATCGGGCTCCCGAAGACGCCCGAGGAGCTCTTTGACCGGTGCCGGCGCCTGGAGCCGACCGACGGGCTGATGTTCCCGGGCATCGCCCTGGTCGATCATGTACACGGCAGCCGGGTGGAACTGCTCGGGCCGCCGCCGCCCCTGGGCATCATCGGGGTGGATGCGGGCGGTGTGGTTGAGACTGGCGGTTTCAACGGCCGGGCGGATTTGAAGGAAGCCAACCGCCGCAAGGAGCCGGCTGTGCGGGAAGCGCTGACGACGGCCATAACGGCCGTTGCCGCCGGCGATGCGGCAGCCCTGGCGACCGCGGCGACGCTGAGCGCCCGGGTCCATCAGGCCATATTGCCCAATCCGCTCTGGGAACGGGCAGCAGCGCTGGCCCCGGCGTGCGGCGCCCTGGGGGTGAACATCGCTCACAGTGGAACCGTGGTCGGTTTCTTATTCGACCTGAATCGGACAGACATGGTCGAAGAAGCGCACTGGCTAGGGCCGCGCCTCGGCCTGCCAGTGCGCCTTCTGAAGCTGATTAGCGGCGGCATCACCATTCACAAGAGGGGGTAGGCGCCATGCATGGCGGCAACGTATGGGCAGCGGCCCGGCGCACGGGGCGCCCGGCCGCACAGTGGCTCGACTTCAGCGCCTCGATCAATCCGCTCGGCATGCCGCCCTGGGTGCGTGCGGCTGCGGTGGAGGCCATAGAATCCGCCTGCCACTATCCTGATCCGGATTGCGAGGAGCTGCGGGCAGCGGCGGGTGCCCGGTACGGCCTTGACCCGCATTCCGTTCGTTTCGGCAACGGGGCTGCCGAATTGATCCACCTGCTCGTCGCCGCGCTGCAGCCGCCGGCGGGTCTTGTGCTCGCCCCCACCTTCGGCCGGTACGCGGCGGCCATGAAGCTGAGCGGCATACCCGTTACCGAGCTTCCGGCCTGGCCCGCGCCGCCCGATGCCGGGGCCCTGGCCAGGTGGATGGCGGGCGCCCCTGAGGGATCCGTCGTCGTACTGTGCAATCCCAACAACCCCACGGGGCGCATGCTGCCCGACGAACTCTTGGAAGCCGCCCTGGCCCAGGACCGAGTCTGGGTGGTCGTGGACGAGGCGTTCCTTGACTTTGTGCCCCGGTCAGCCAGCCTCCTGCCCCGCGTGCCCGGCCACCGCAGGCTGGTTGTCCTGCGCTCGCTGACGAAGCTGTATGCCTTCCCCGGGCTGCGCCTCGGCTGGCTGGCCGGCCCGACCGGCCTGCTCGACCGGCTCCGCCGGATTCAGGTGCCGTGGAGTGTGAGCGCCCCGGCGGCTGCTGCGGGGCTGGCGGCTTTGACTGGCCCAGATTATGTCCGGGCCACACAAGCGGAGGTAGCAGTCGCCAGGGCGCAGGCCATGGCGACCTTGACTGCTCTGGGGCCGTGGCTGGAGCCCCAGGAATCTGACTGCAACTACTTCCTGGTGCGGCTTCAGGGCGTAACCGGCAGTCAGATTCAGGAGCGGTTGCTGCCACATGGGCTGCTAGTTCGGACTTGCACCGATTTCGCCGGACTGGGTGACGAGTACATCCGGCTTGCCGTCAGGCCGCCTCACGAAGTGAACCGGCTGGTGCAAGCGCTGTCTGGGGCGGTCGGCCGCTGACCTGCCTCTGCTCTACTCCCACGGGCGGGCAACAGGGCCCCCGGTCCGCCAGGCCGTGATGGTCCGCCGAATCACCTCGATGTGCTCCCGCTCGTGTTCGACAAACCGGCGGAGCATCTTGCGGGCCGTCCAATCCTCGTCGGGCTCCGTCGCCCGGTAGATGCCCGTGCGGTATTCCGGAGGCAGATCCAGAAGAGCAGTCGTGCAGCCCTCCAGCGTCCAGCGCAGGCTTTCAAACGTCGCTTCCGGCCAGGGCTCGGGGAGCTGCCGCTCAGTGGCTGCCCAGCCGAGCACCCGGGTCAGGTACCATCCCTGGGCGTTGCGCACGTGGTGCAGGTTTTTGCGAATGCTGCGCTTGCCGTCGGGGGGCGCCCAATCCAGCGCCGCCTCCGGCAATTCGGCCACCAGCTCCAGCAAGTCGCGCCGGGCGTAGCCCAGCCGGCGGACCGCCGTGGCGATGAAGTCGGCAGTAGCCGCCAGCCGGTCGGGCTCAAACAGGCCCACCGCTCCGCCCGACTGGCCAAAGTTCACGGCCTCGTGAAGTTCGGCCACCTCGACCGCTATCTCCCCCCCAACTGGGGTGACGGCTCCGGCCTCGCCATGGCGGCGCAGCCAGCCGAAGAACCCGGCCAGGGCCGCCGGCGCACGCTCCGCCACCTCCTCCGGGCTCCGGGCGAGCCAAATGCAGCCGGGCTCCTGCAGCAGGTGGCCCATCCAGGGACCGCCGGGCGTGCCGTCAATGTACAGCGAATAGCGCAAGTCCGGTTCCTCCTTCCGCGCGTGTCTCGGACCAGAAGGCCGCTACTCTACTTGACGGAAAAAAGCGACCGGGAGTTGCCTCCCGGTCGCTTCTGCGCAAGTTGTTCTTACAGACCGGCCTTGATCTCGGCGATAACCTTCTGGGAGTTGGTGATGATCTTCATGGCGTACTCGAAGTTGTGAGCGCCATTCGACTTATCCTTCTCGACCATCCAGAAGTTGGCCCGGGCGTTGATGTAGGCGGCGTTCTTGTCGCCGAGCACATTCGCATTGGCCTTCAGGGCTGCGTCAACGACGGCGACGTCGGCCTTAACGGCGGCGACGCGGCTCTTGATGCTCTCTTCCCACATCGTCAGGTAGACGTCGCGGGATTCAGGGCTGGAGTTGGTGTGGCAAGCGGAGCAGCTGTCCTTGCGGGTCGTGCCGATGACGTCGGCGGGCTTCAGGACCTTCATCAGGTGGTTGCCCTCGGTCATATGGCACTCGACGCACGTGAGCTCGGAGTGGGCGCCCTTGGTGGGAGCGATGCCGATGGCGCTGATGCCCTGCAGCATGTCGCCCTGCGGGGAGTGCGGGGCCCGGGTCGTACCAATCTGAGCCACGGGCTCGCCGCCGCGGGCGACGCTATGGCAGGAGAGGCACAGAGCCTGGGGCTCCATCTTCAGCGAGTTCTCGATGTTGTTGCCGTGCGGGTCGTGGCAAGCGACGCAGCTGACGCCGTCGTTCACCAGGTGCTCGGAGGCGACGAAGGTCTGGCCGTCGGCGATCATGAGACCGGCGGCGGTGGAGTGGCACTTGATGCACTCCTGGCGGTTGAGGTAGGTCTCACCGCGCTCGATCAGCCGGTTGGTGGCGTTGGCATGGGCGGAGACTGCCCACTGGCCGACGGCGCCCTTATGATGCTGAGCGGTCGGGGCGGCGTTCGGATCGTGCTTGATGGGGACGAAGCCGGGGACCTCTTCAATCTTCATGCCGGGGCGATAGCCCACGGGGTAGCGGACACCCTTCGAATCGGTGTTGTTGCCGCTGTGGCACTGGGTGCAGCTGTTCCGCGGGTCGGTGGAGACGAAGATCTTGGAGACGTCGCCCTTGCCGAGCACGTGCTCACGGCCGGGGCCATGGCAGCTTTCGCAGCCGACGCCGACTTCAGTCTGCAGGTTCGCCTGGAAAGCACGGCCGGCGTGGCAGCCGCCGCAGCTGGCGTCCATGCTGGTGCCCTTACGGTTGGGGGCGGCGAAGTAGCCCTTCTCCTCGCTCCACTCGATGGGGAGGTACATCAGTTCGCCGGTCTGCAGGTTGGGGGTCACGAAACGGTTGTGGAAGTAGTACTTGGCCTGGGCCAGTACCTCTGCGAGCTCGGGAGCGATGCCGGTGGGGTCAGCAGGCAGGTCGGCGACGGACTTGATCTCCTTGGCGATGTTCTCGGTGTCACCGTGCGTATACTCCGAGGACTTCCAGCTCAGGAACTTGTCCGAATGGCAGCCGAGACAGGATTCGGAGCCCAGGTACTCGGGCAGTTCGGCCTTGCCCTTGGTGCTAGCGACAACGACACCGGCGGTTAGCGCAACGATGAGAACCGAGACGAGCAGAGTCATGAGCTTCAGGGTCTTCCGGGTCATTCTAGCACCTCCTTTCTTCTCCCTGTGTAATATCCCAACCGGGTCTCCCCGGACACGGGCGCTGGTGTGACCCCTGGTCGATGGAATGTGACTAACTTCACAACAGAGGTTATTAAGAAAACGACTTAGTGCGCCCTGTGATACTGCAACATTCTTGTAAGGTTGATAGGGTTAGCAGTTATATTGCGAAGAACTAACTCTCATCTGATACTTATATTAGTCTCAGGTTTCTCAGGTACAAAACAGGCGTGACAGGCGTTTTCCCGGGAATTCCCGCATTCATCGCGTTATTTCTTCCAGTCGCTCGCTATGGCTTGCTCAGGCTACGCCGGGCAAGTCGGCGTGATTGGGCGCCTGGCCGCCAACCCGTCCAAGCCTTGCCACTGTAAGCCTGCGGGCGCGAGTGTCATCGGGGGTATGTATAGGCATAGCGAAAAGTCTATACCAAAGGACTATCCGGTTCACGTCCGGTCCGGGCCGCGGCCTGCTGGTGGCCTTTGTCATAATTGGTCTCCACCATGCCGCCCATCGAGGTCAAACCGGACTGCAGGCGCTCCGGACACACGGTCACGGTAGACGCCGAGCTATGGAAAACCTGTGGGGGAACTGCATTTCGGACGCATGCCTAACAGCCTGCCGGACCTCTGGCTGGCACTGCTGATTCAAGTCCTGGCGGTCATGTTCTCCAATCCGTTGATCATCGAGACATGTTTCACTACCCGGGCGTCACGTTACTGTTGAAGGAGGCTGCGGCCGGTCGTCGTCCCCCGCCTGAGGGAACGTGAACCCCAATGAGGCGCTCCCGCCGCTCTTGATCTACATTCTCATTCTGGCTGCGCCGCAACTGCGGGTGATCGACACGTACACCGTCATATTGGGCATTCCCGAATGGCGCACGCTGCTCAGCGACCGCCATACGACGAACTGAGCCACCCCTGGATTCCCCTTCCCGCCCGCCGTGGCCATTCTGGTCAGTGTAGGCTTCTATGACAGGGAGCATCTGCGTAGCGAGAAACCCCGGGAGTACACTGGATGCTTGGGGAGGGCCCGACCGAAGTTGGTATAAGTGAAGTTGAATTCGAATATATATTTCTGTTATCATGAAACCGGGAGCACGCACGAATTTGAATCCAGGCACGAATCTGGGCGTGGTGCCGACATAAGGGGGACAAGGGATGCAGCGCAATGAGGCTGAGGTCTACCACCACCGCCACATCGGCCCGCTCAAGCCCGACGTCTGGGAAAAGGTCTCTCGCGTCTTTTACCCGGAAGGGAGCATCATCACTCGGCCCGGACTGCCTGTTCGCCACTTCTACTACATCCACACCGGCAAGGTCCGCCTCTCCGTCACCGGGTCGGACGGCATGGAGAAGGTGATCTCATACGCCGGCCCCGGCGAGTTTGTGTGCGACGTGCCCTTCTTCGAGGGGGCGCACTGGTACACAGCCCAGGTCGTAAGGCCCCTGCAGGCGAGCGCCTTTGACCGGGAGAACGTCGCCGCGATTCGCCACAGCCACCCCGAATTCGTGTTCATCGTGCTGGAATCCATGGCCCACAAGGCCTGGATGCTCGCGAACCAGATGATGGCCGTCGCCTATGATTCCCCGGACACCCGGATCGCCCGTATTCTGGTCGAGATGCTTGCCCGGAAGCGGGTTGAGCCGGACGGTTTGCCTATCACCCACCAGGAGCTGGCGGCGCTCGCCGGCACCTCCCGCGTTACGGTGACCAAGACCCTGAATGTCTGGCGGTCACAGGGCCTGGTACAGATGCGCAAGGGCAACATCACTGTGACCAAGATTGACTGGCTGCAGAAGCGGGCCCGCGGCGTGAGCTAGCTCCAAGTCCATAGCGTCAAAGAGACCCTTCAGCGCCACTCGCGACCATGGCTCTGAAGGGTCCTTTTTTGCAATGGTTCAAAACTGCCACTCTTAATGTTCTATCTTTACAGAGCCACTGTTCCGAACATACAGAAGGCACCGTTGCGTGGCCATACAATCAGGGTGTAGATGGCAGAGAGAACGGCCCGCCGGGAGAGGTGGAGCCGGCGAGCAAGGCCAGGGGATCGGGAATGAGGATCTTCCCACGGCAGCGCTGGATCAGCCCGGCAGCTTCCAGCTCCTTCAGGATCCGGGCCACGGTGACACGGGACGTGCTGGTCCAGTTGGCCAACTGTTCGTGGGTGATCACCACAGCAGCCTCACCGAACGATGCGTGCCGCAAGGCCAGGTCCGCCAGGGTGCGCATCACCCGCTGGTCCACGGTGTCAAAGGCGATCTCTGCCGTCTGTTGCGCAAGCATCCGAATTTTTGCCGAAAGGGACCGAGCCAGCTGGTTTATCACATCGGGAGAGCGTTGCAGAACCTCAGCCACCACTGCGTGATCGAAGGAGTAGACCGTGCTGTTCTCCACCGCCTGGGCCGTATCCCAGTACCGGCGGCCCCGGAAGAAGGCCGGCTCGCCGAAGACCTGCCCCGGTTCGATGTAAACCAGAATCTTCTCGAACCCCTCCGGGGTGTACATGGAGATTTTGACCCGACCCGATTCCAGGAAGAAGAACCGGTCGGCCTGCTCGCCCTGGGCCGCGATGACGCTCCGGGCGGGGTACTGCCCCTTGGTGGCGAGGCGGAACATCTCGGGAGGAAAATCGATGCTGTGTCCGGGCAATGGTTCGGTCATCGACAGCCCCCCTAGGGATGCGCAGTAAGCCCTGTAACATTTCGATTTCCAATGGGTCAAGTCCTTCCGTCCCACGGCGGGCTCCAGGCCGCTCTGCAACCACGGAAAAGGAGGTACTGCACATGACAGAAACCTACGACGCCATTATCATCGGTGGCGGCAGCAAGGGCATGGTCACCGCCATGTACCTGGCCAAGTACGGCGGCATGAAGGTGGCAGTGTTCGAGAAACGCCACGAACTGGGTGGCGGTTGGAGTGGCGAAGAGCACTCCTCGCCCGGCTTCGTGGACGATTCCCACGCCAGCAACCTCGGCGACTTTTACGTCAACACCATTGCGCGGGACTTTAACTTCTTCGACTTCGGCGCCAAGTGGCTGCCCTACGACGTCTGCGGCGGGGCCATCTACCTGCAGGACGAAAAGTGCATTACTGTACATGGCAAGTACCACGATCCGAACCAGGAGAAGACGGCCAAGGCCATCGCCCGGTACTCCGAGCGGGACGCCGAGACTTGGCTGAAGTGGTACAAGTTCTACGAAGAGAAGGTGTACCCCGCCTTCCTCAAAACCCACTTCAACCCGCCCTGCCCTCGCAGCGAGAAGGACCCCATGGAGCAACTCGTGGCTGATAATCCGGACATGATCGATCCCTCCTGGGCGTCCAAATCGCCCCTGGAAGTGCTGCGGGAGCAATACGAGAGCGATGCAGTCATCGCCATGTTCCTCCGGCTGGTACACGCAGGCAACGCGACGTCGCCCACCACCCCCGGCATGGGGCTGCAGTATGCCCTCGCTGTGCCGCTGCGCACTCACTTTGGTCATTCTCTGGGCGGCACCCACACCTGGGCCCACGCCGCTTCCCGCATCCTGTTCCGGCTGGGCGTAAAGACCTTCACCAAGCGGGGCGTCCAGAAGGTTGTCATCGAAAACGGTCGGGCCGTCGGCGTTCTGACCGAAGCCGGTGAACTGGTGCGGGCTACGCAGTTGGTGGTCAGCGGCGCCAGCCCGCAGACCCTCGTCAACAAGTTCATCGGCCGTGAGTACTTCTCCGGAGACATCCTCTCGAAGATCGACAAACTCGAGATGCACCGGACCTGCATTACCTGGTACCATTACGCCCTCCACGAACTGCCCAACTACTCGGTCTCCGCCATGGATCCGGATGTCAACCGGTCGACCGGCTGGCTTTACCTGGCCGAAAAGGGCGACCCCATGGCCCTGGTCCGGGAGCACGATGCGCTGGAGCGGGGCGAGGAGCCGGAGGAGCTCAACATTATCGTTTGGCAGCTCTCGCAGTTCGACAAGACCCGCGCCCCCGACGGCAAACACCTCGTGGCCTCAGAGCAGTTCGTGCTGCCGGCCTTCAGCCGAACCGACGCAGAGTGGGCCCAGTGGAAGACCGCCCAGGCGAAGCGGGAGATCGAGTGGTGGCAGCGGTTCGCCCCCAACATGACCTGGGACAACGTGATCGGCTACAACCCCCTCACGCCCCGTGACACCTGCCACCTGGACAACCTTGGGCCGTATGGCAACTGGGCCACCATCGACCACGTCCCGCACCAGCTGGGGCGCAACCGGCCGATTCCCGAACTCTCCGACTACCGCACCCCGGTCAAGGGGCTGTACGCCACCGGCGGCGGCTGGCATCCGGGCGGCGCTGGCTGGACGGCCAACGGTTACAACACCTACAAGGTGATCGCCGAGGATTATGGGCTTGGTAAACCTTGGAAGGACAACGGCTACCCCTACTAACCCATCACGGTTCTTCCCCACAGGAGGTGCAGGACTTGGAACAACGCTACGATGTGATCATCATCGGCGGCGGCCCCAACGGGCTGACCACCGGGGCTTATCTGGCCAAGGCCGGCTACAAGGTCCTGGTGCTGGAGCGCCGATTCGAATCCGGCGGCGGGCTCGCGACGGAGGAGATTACCTTCCCCGGGTTCCTCCACAATACCCATTCGATCTACCACATGATGGTAGACTACGCTCCGCCATACCGCGACCTGAAGATGGAAGAAGAGTACCGGGTGCGTTACGTCTACCCGGAGCTGCAGTTCTGTTACCCGGTCGATGACCAGCGCTTCGTCGGGCTCTATACCGACCCCGAGAAGACTCGCAAGTCGATCGCCCAGTTCTCCGAGCGGGACGCCAATGCCTATGTCGAGCTCTACCACAGGCTGAAGATGTACATGGAGAAGTACCTGGGTCCGGCCACCTACTATCCGCCCCACAGCCCGGTTGAGGCGAGCATGCACCTCGACATGACGGATTGGGGGCAGGAGGTCCTGGGCTTCGGCGAAAAGAGCCCGAAGCGCATCGTAGAAGAGATCTTTGAAAACGAGTACGTGCGGACGCTGATGCTTTACGCCGCCTGCCACTGGGGGCTGGAGTACGACGCCGACGGCATCGGCTACATGGCCCTGATTTACCTGAACCGGGCCACGAACTACCGCCTGAGCGTTGGCGGCTCCCACATGGTGGCTTCCGCCCTGCACAAGAACCTGATCCAAAACGGCGGGCTCTGCATCAACAACATGCGGGTGCAGCGCATCGTGGTCGAGGGCGGTCGTGCCACGGGCGTTGAGCTGGAGGACGGCACCCGCATCGAGGCGACCAAGGCCGTGGTCAGCAACCTGGACATCCATAAGACGTTCTTTGGCCTGGTTGGCCGGCAGCATTTGGACGGGTACTTCATCGACAAGCTGGACGGTTGGACCTGGGAGAAGTGGAGCCTGATGCAGGTGCACCTGGCCATGCAGGAACGGCCCAACTTCAAGGTGGCCGCCGCTGATCCCCAGGCAAACCAGGCGCTCGTCTACCTGCTCGGCTACGACTCGCTAAAGGACCTGACCGACGAGTGGGACGGCATCTTCAAGAACAAGCTGCCGAAACAGGCCAAGTTCAACTGCTGCTTCCCGGCGGTGCACGATCCGTCGCAGGCCCCGGCCGGGCAGTGCACGGGCATGCTCTCCAATATGGCGCCCTATGAGCTTGAGGGGGATGCCAGCCGGTGGCTCCACTATGCCTTCAAGCGGGAGAGGGTACTGGACTGCCTGGCTACCCTGGAGCGCTATGCACCCAACATCACCCCCGACAAAATCCTGGACTTCAACATCGCGACCCCGGCGGACATCGCCAACAAGTTCCCTAACATGGTCCGGGGCTCGATCAAGCAGGGCGCCTATACCCCACTTCAGATGGGTTACAATCGGCCCAACGACGAGTGCTCAAGCACCCGCACGCCCATCGCCGGCCTCTACCTCTGTGGCGCCACGGTCTTCCCCGGCGGCCTGATCACCTTCGGGCCCGCCTACAACGCCGCCAACGCCATCGTTGAGGATCTCGGGGGCAACAAATGGTGGAGTGAGCCCGATTTCATTATTCGGGCGAAAGAATCAGGGGTGTTATAAGACATGTTAATCCGATCAACGGGTCTGGGCCGGGTGGAGTTAGATGGTACCGTGGAAAACCTCACGCCCAACGGCGACTACCTGATTATGGTTTTTCAGTGCCACAAGCCGGTCAAGTGGCGGGTCCGCATCGCCATGTCGTACTCGGACATGCTTCACGTCCTGAAGCTGGCGCTAAAGGCCAAAGTCCTCAGCTTCTTTCTGAACGTCAAACGGGCCTTCAAGCAGCCGGCTCCACCAGCTGAATACTAGAGGCCATGGCCGGATGCAGCCGGACGGGCGGGTCGGATGCGGGGCTTTTCCCGATCCGCATCCGCCCCCGTTGGCATACCAGATGGATCAGGGGGCCTGATCAGCATATGCAGGACTTGCGGAGCTTTCTGGAACGCATCGCTGGCCACGTAACCCGGGTGAGCCGGCCGGCCCCCCTGGACGCTATTGCCGCCCTGTGCGGCCAGAGCCCCGGCCCGATCCTGTTCGAGCAGATCGAGGATCATCCCGGGTGGCGGCTCTGCGACATCTTCTTTAAGACGCGGGCCCTACAGGCGCTCACGATGGGCACCACACCAGAGAACGTGCTCCGGTGGATGGGGCAGAAGTTGGCGGAAGGACCGCTGCCTGCAGTTGTCGTGCCGACGGGGCCGGTCAAGGAGATCAGGCTGACGGGCCAGGACGCCGACATGACCCGACTGCCGGTCCCCGTCCACTCGGCAGACGATATCGGCCCTTACATTGCTGCCATGAGTTGTCTGAAAGACCCGGACACGGGGATTCAGAATACGGCAATCGTGCGGACGCTCGTCGGCGGCCCGCGCCACGGCGTCTCCTCCTACGTGACCCGCCACAGCATCGAGCTGTGCCGCCGGTACCGCGAACTGAGGCGGCCGATGCCCCAGGCGATCGTAATCGGGGTCCACCCGCTCGTGGAGCTGGCCTCCTGCTACAGCGGCCGCCACGAGTCGTGGAGTGAACTGGACCTCGCCGGGCGCCTGTTGGGCGAACCCCTGGAACTGGTCCCCTGCGAGACGATCGACCTGATGGTTCCGGCGCACGCCGAGGTCGTCATTGAAGGCTACATCTACCCGGACCGCCTGGACGTCGACGGCCCTTCGCCCTCGCCCAACTGCCTGCTCGTCCCCCGCGCCCAGCAGATGCCTGTTTTCGAAGTCACCGCCATCACCATGCGGCACAATCCGATCTACCGGCATTTCCAGGCGGTGCCGTTCACCGATCACCAGCCCCTGCCCCGGCTGTTTCATCAGGCGATTCTTTTCCAGCGGCTTACAGAGGCGGGCTACAAGGTGCACGACGTCGTCTACCCGCCCTGGGGCGCCGTCAATACCTGCATCGTGCAGATGACCCCCGCCCACGAAGGGCAAGCCGTCGACGCTATGCTGATGCTGATGGGGGCGCCCTGGCCGCATGCGAAGATCGCCATCGCCGTCGATGAGGATATCGATCCCCACAGTGCCGAGGACGTCTTCTGGGCCATCGCGACGCGGGTCGATCCGTCCCGGCAGGTCAACATGATCAACGGGGCGCGCGGCTATGCCGCCGATCCTGCGGCGACGCTGCTCCACCCGGACTTCCCCTTCCGCATCTCCGGGAAGATGGCCATCGATGCCACCAAACCGCCGGCGTACCGCCCCAATCGCCAGGACTTCAAGCGCTCCTGGCCGGCCCGGTGGGATGAAGTCCGGCTGAAGGATTTTCTCGGGGACTGACTCTGCCACATGCCGACAGGAGGTGGGCCCGTGCAGGTGCAGGTCAAGCTCTACCCACCTTTCAGCCTGTTCGCGGGGGTGCGCGAATGCGAGGTCGAGGTGGACGACGGGGCCTCCGTGGGAGCCGCACTGCGCCAGCTGTGCCAGCGGTTTCCGGCACTGACGGCCCTTCTGGGCCCCTTGGACGACGACCAGCTCTTTCGCAGACAGGCGATCGTACTGCTAGGCGACGACATCACCGACCTGTCCTGTAAGGTGACGCCCGGTTGCCGGCTCTCCCTGGTCGGACCCTTGCAAGGAGGCTAGATCAATGCGCGGCGGATATCATGGCAGGATTCTCTACGTCGATCTCAGCACTTCGGCCTGGTGGGTCGAGCAACTGGCCGAGGAGGATGCGCGGTGCTTCCTCGGCGGGAGCGGCCTGGGCGCCCGGTATCTCTGGGAGATGACCAACGCCGCCACCGACCCGCTGGGTCCCGACAATCCGCTGCTGATGCTGGCGGGTCCGCTGACGGCCACCCTCGCCCCTACCTCGGGGCGCTACTGTGTGGTGACGCGGTCGCCGCTCACAGGCCTCTGGGGTGAGGCGAATGCCGGCGGCTCATGGGGGGCGGAACTGCGCCGCGCCGGGTACGATGGCCTGATCGTGCTCGGTAAGGCCGCTCGGCCCACCTACATCTGGATCGCAGACGACCACGTCGAGCTTCGGAGTGCGGACCACCTCTGGGGGCTGGATACCTACGAGGTGGATGAGACGCTGCGCACACAGCTCGATCCGAAGCTGCAAGTCCTCTGCATCGGACCGGCCGGGGAGCGGCAGTCGCGCATCGCCGGCCTCTTTTCCGATGGCCGCGACGGCCGCTGTGCCGGACGTTGCGGCGTGGGCGCAGTGGCCGGCTCCAAGCTCTTGAAGGCGGTCGCAGTGCACGGAACGGGCACCGTGCCGGTGGCCGATCCGGACGCCTTCAAAAAAGCGGTCCGGGAACGGCTCCCCGAAGTGGTGAAGGGAACCAAGCGGCTGAAGGACTTCGGCACGGCGGGCCTCTCGGTCCCCATGGAACTGCTGGGCGACATGGTGATTCGCAACTGGCGGGACGGCCGGTGGGCCGAAGGGGCCGAGCGGATCAGCGGCGAGCGCATGGCGGAGACGATTCTCACCGGCCGCTACTACTGCGACGGCTGTCCGATCGGGTGCGGGCGCGACGTCGAGGTGAAGGAGGGGCCCTACCAGGGCGTCAAGGGGGGCGGTCCCGAGTTCGAAACGATATCGCTCCTGGGCGCCAACGTCCTAGTTGACGACCTTGAGGCGATCTCCTACGCCAACGAGCTCTGCAACCGCTACGGCGTGGACACCATCGAGATGGGCGCTGCGCTCGGCTTCGCTTTTGAGTGCTTCGAGCACGGCCTGATTACGGCGGAAGATACGGGCGGCGTCGCCCTGGAGTGGGGGAACGCGGCCGCTATGGTGGAGCTGGTGCGGCTGATTGCCGAACGGCGGCTGGTGGGCGCCGTGCTCTGCAACGGGCTCGTGCCCGCCGCCGAGGCAATCGGCGGCCTGGCGCCCGAGTTCGCCATGCATACCAAGGGGCTGGCCCTGCCGGCCCACGACCCCCGGGGCTTCGCCAGCATTGCGGTGGGCTACGCCACCTCCAACCGCGGGGCCTGCCATATGAACGCCTACAGCCATGCCTACGAGCGCAACCTGGCTCTGCCTGACCTCGGCTTTCCCCAGACGCTGGACCGGTTTTCGCCGGAGCGCAAGGGCGAACTGGTGGCCCGGGCCCAGGACTTCATGGCGCTTTACGACTCGCTCAGCCTCTGCAAGTTTACCAAGTCCGGTGGCGTCACCCCCAGAACCCTGGCGGCCTGGACGTCCCTGGTCACGGGCTGGGACCTGAGCTTCGAGGAGTTCATGGCGGCGGGTGAGCGCAGCTTTACGCTCAAGCGCATGTACAACGTCCGGCTCGGTGTGAGCCGAAAAGACGATACGATCCCGGCTCGGATCCTCTCGCAGCGCAGAGGAACGGGCAGCGCGGCGACACACCTGCCTGCCCTGGGCACTATGCTGGCTGATTACTATGAGGTCCGAGGCTGGAGCCCCGAGGGGATTCCGACCCGTCAGACGCTGGAGCGCCTTGGGCTGGCGGACCTGGTCGGGAGCCAAATGGGTGAAATGACACGGTCGCGGAGGTAGCATCGATGCAGACTTACATGTTTCGTTCGCCCAATCTGATTCTCTTCGGGGCCGGCACCGTGGCCCAGGCCAGCGCGCAGGTGCGGCGGCTCGGCGGCTCCCGGGTGTTGATCGTCACTGACGCCGGGATCGTGCGGACCGGGCTCCTGGGCCCATTCCAGGCTCAGTTGGAGTCAGCCGGCCTTCACGTCACCGTCTATGACGGCGTCCTGCCGGACCCACGAGTCCGGAACGTGGAAGAGGCAGAGGCAGCGGGACGTGCTGCCGGCTGCGACCTGGTGATCGGCTTCGGCGGTGGCAGCGCCATGGATGCGGCCAAAGGGACTGCACTGGTGTTGGGCCTCGGGGGATCGATTCGTGACTACTATGGGGTGGAGCAGGTGCCGGCCCGGGGTGTACCCAGCATCATGATCCCGACGACGTCCGGCAGCGGCAGCGAGGCGAGCACCGCCATCGTCCTGTTAGACGAAGTGTCGGGGATCAAGCGGGTGGCAAATGCGACCATGCTGCTGGCTGACGTGGCCATCATCGACCCGGTGCTCACGCTCTCGGTGCCGCCCGGGGTAACGGCTGACACCGGCGTGGACGCCCTGATTCACGCGATCGAGGCGTACACTGCCAGCCAGGGCGCCTCTCCGGTCAGCGACGCCCTGGCGCTGGAGGCGATTCGCCTCGTCGGGCGCCACCTGCGCCCTGCGTTTGCCGACGGTCGCAACCTGGAGGCCCGGACCGGCATGGCGTATGCGGCGACCATCGCCGGCATCGCCTTCACTGCGGCCGGCCTGGGCGCCATTCATGCCATGGCGTACTCCTTTGCGGAGGAGCATCACGCCACCCATGGCCGCTCAAACGCTGTGCTGGCTCCTCATGTGATGGCCTTCAACCTGCCGGCCAACTTTGAGAAGTTCGCCCGCATTGCCGCGGAACTGGGCGAGCCGGTAGAGGGGTGCAGTCCGTCGGTGGCGGCCGGCAAAGCCGTGTCGGCCGTACGGCAGCTTCTCGCCGACTTGAACATTTCGGACCGGCTCCGGGACTACGGCGTGCTGGAATCCGTGCTGGATAATCTGGCCATCCAGGCCTACACGAACGGCACCCGTCTGCTGCCGAACAATGCCCGGCAACTCACGCAAGAGGATGCCTGCCGGATCTACCGCGCTGCCTGGTAGGAGGTTCCGGCAGATGGAAAAGGGGGTGCGGCTTAAGGAGCACGATGGGATGGAGAAGTGGGGGTATCAGGAACGACCCGTTGCCCCGAGCGTTGGAAACATACTACACCAGGCGATATCTAGGGAGGGTGTCTACACGATGCAGCCAGTGAAGCGATTCGCGGCAATCCTCATCGCTAGCGGCCTACTGCTTTCCGCTTGCAACAGTTCCACCACAGCCCCCGCAAAGCCCGCAGAGACTCCCAAGACGTCCGGCGAAGCACCCAAGGCACCCGCCAGCAAGCTCGCCGGAACCGAGGTCAGGCTCGGCGCGATCGTGCCCAGCAGCGGTCCCGTGGCCGAGTGGGGCAAGACCAACACCGCCATCCTGAAGATGGTCGAGAAGGAGATCAACGACAAGGGCGGCGTCGACGGGAAGCCGCTGCGCATCATCATTTTCGATAGCGCGGCGAAGCCCGACCAGGCTGCGAGCGGCATCCGCAAGCTCGCCTCCGACGACAAGGTGCTGGCCATCGCTGGCCCGGCGCTCTCCTCCGAGGCCGAGGTGGCCTTCCCGGTCGCTAACCAGCAGAAGATCGTGGCCATGGCGCAGAACTCTTCCAAGCCCGGCGTCTCCGCCAGGAACCGGCCCTGGGCCTTCCGCAACACGGTGGATGAGGGGGTCTACACCGCAAAGAGCGCCCCGTATTTCGTCAACACCTTCAACATCAAGACGGTGGCGATCGTCTACGACGCCAAGGATGCGGTCGGCACCTCTCTGGGAAAGACGGTTCTGCCGGGGCCCTTGAAGCAGTTGGGCGTCAAGATCCTGAACGAGGACGATCCCATCACCTTTTCGACCACCGATGTCGACGTGACCGCCCAGGTGACGAAGCTGAAGAACCTCAACCCGGACGGCGTCATCATCGGCGCCTTTTACAACGGCGCTTCCACAATCCTGCGCGAGATGAAACGCCAGGGCTTCAACAAGCCGGTCTACAGCGGCGCGACGGTGATCTCGTCCGCAATCTTGGAGACTTCGCCCGAGATTCCGATCGTTGCCGCCGCCACCTACTTCGTGGGCATGGAAGAGGGGAACGCGCCGGACTTCACCAAGCGGGCGACGGCGGCGCTGAAGGAGTTCGGGAACCTGCCGGCGGGCACCGAGCCCAACATGTTCGACGCCAGCATCTACGAAATCATCAAGATCTATGTCGAAGCGATCCTCAAGAGCGGCGTCACCAACGACCCGAAGGACCTGGAGGCCGACCGTGAGAAGATCCGGAATTACGTAGCAGGCCTCAACAACTTCGCCGGTGTCGGGGGCCGTGTCGGCCTCAACAAAGACGGTGACGGGGACAAGCAGTGGTATGTCGTCCTGGGCAAGGGCGGCAAGTGGACGGTTGTCGACACGTCCAAGTAATACCGGCGCACGTCAAGGAGTGGTGAAGGGCGATTCCGCCGTACCATACGGCGAAATCGCCCTACCGGGCTGGTTAATTACCGCCGCCCGAGGCGTCGTGTAATAGGAGGGAAACCTTTGGCCGGCCAACAGGTCCATGATCTGCACTCGTTTTTGCACGAGATGGAGAGCAAACACCCCGAGGCGCTTCTGAAGATTGACAAGCCGCTCTCCATGGAGTACGACCTGACCAATCTCCAGGTCCAGCTCTCCAAGCAGAACCGTTATCCGGTGATTCTCGCCGAGAACGCCATGCGGGTAGACGGCACCCCCAGCCCGTTCCGTGTCGCCGCGAACCTGACCGCTTCCCGCGACCTGATCGCCGAGGCCCTGGGCATCCATCCACGGCGGGTCGCCATGGAGTATGCGAAGCGTGTCTCCCAGCGGATCGATCCGGTGATCATTCCCGCACCGGCAGCTCCGGTCAAGCAGGTGGTGGAAGAGGGGAGCCAGGTTAACGTCCTGAAGTTCCCCATCCCCATCCACCAGTACCTTGATCCCGGGCCGTACATTGCAGCCGGGTATGTGACCACGTATGACCCCGACACGGGGGTCGACAACTCGGCGATTCAGCGTCTCTGGGCGAAAGCGCCCAACCGGATGGGCTACTTCCCGGCGCCCACGTCGCACGCGTTCGCCAACATGATGAAATGGTGGCAGCGCGGCGAGGATATGCCGATCGCCATCTGGATCGGGCATCACCCCAGCGTGCTGATCGGGTCGATGGTGCGGCTGGGCTATCCGGAGAGCCATTGGGGTCCCGCCGGCGGCCTGCTCGGCAGCCCGGTGCGCCTGGTGCCCTCGCACCTGTTCGGGGAGAAGCTCCTGGTCCCGGCCGATGCGGAGATCGTGATCGAAGGCGTGGTGCCCCGGGAGGTATGGGAGGCCGAAGGGCCCTTTGGCGAGTTCACCGGCTACGCCGGTGCACAGCGGCCCAGCCCGGTGGTGGAGGTCAGGGCGGTCACATACCGGCACGACGCCATCTACCACGACTTCGCCTGCGGGTACGCGGACATGCTGGTCCTCGGCAACTTCCCGCTGGAGGCGCGCCTGTACGACACGGTGAAGCGGGTAATTCCGGAACTGCTCAACGTCCACGTGCCGCTGTCGGGAAAACGCCACCACGCGTATCTGCAGGTGCGCAAAAGTCGCCCCGGCATCGGTAAGGACGCCATCCACGCCGCTGTCACGGCTGACGCCCGGGTCAAGCACTTCTTCGTTGTTGATGAAGATGTAGACATCTTTGATGACAAGGAAGTGCTCTGGGCCGTGGCCACCCGCTCCCAGTGGCACCGGGACGTGGTGATCATGGAGGGCGTGACGGTCTACCCCCTCGACCCGAGCCTCTCGGCGCCTGGCAACACCGGCACAAAGGGCGGCATCGATGCCACCATGCCGCCGCCCCTGGGGCCGGGGCTGCCCAGCCAGTATGCAATGACCAACCGCATGCCGGCGGCGGTGAGGGACCGGGTGACAGTAGAGGACTATGTGAGCAAAGAGCAACTCTCCGGCTTCCCGGGCTCCTACTGACACGACTGCAGGAGGTGGCCGCTGTGGCCGTCATTGAGAAGCAGGGGGAACCCCGTGACGTGTGGGTGACCTGTCCACACTGCGGGGGACTGTTCTATATCGAGCAGGCGTTCTTTGAGCCCAAGTTCAATGCCCTGAAGCTGTTCTGCCCCCACTGCCGCCAGGAGTTTGCCAAGGAAGATTCGCTCCAGATCTGGGGGAGATAGTGCCACGCTATTATTCTGTATCCACGCCGCCCAGATAGGCTTCCATGACCCTGGGATCGTGCAGAAGCTCCTGTCCGGTCCCCGAAAGCGCCACCCGGCCGTTCTCCAGCACGTAGCCCCTGTGGGCTAGCTGCAAGGCCAGGGTGGCGTTCTGCTCTACCAGCAGGACCGTCGTCCCCTGACGGTTGATGCCCGCCACGACCTGCAGCACTTCTTCCACCAGAATGGGTGCCAGCCCGAGCGAGGGCTCGTCGAGCATGAGCAGCTTCGGGTGAGCCATGAGGCCCCGGCCGATGGCCAGCATTTGCTGCTCGCCGCCCGACAGCGACCAGGCGAAATTCTTGGCCCGTCGTTTCAGGTTCGGAAATCGATCGAGAATGTGCGCGATGTCCTCCGCGATCTGCCGGTCGCCGTACCCCAGGGCATAGGCCGCCACGGAGAGGTTTTCGATCACCGTCAGGCCCGGGAAGACGCGGCGCCCCTCGGGCACGTGGGCGATGCCCTTGCGCACCACCTGGTCCGGTGATAGCCCCCCCATCGATTCGCCCTGAAAGCTGATCGACCCCGCCGCCGGCGCCAGCATGCCGCCCAGACTCTTCAGGAGCGTGGTCTTGCCGGCACCGTTCGCGCCCACCAGGGTGACGATCTCGCCGGCGGCAACCGTCAGGGAGACGTCCTGCAGGGCCGTCACCGGCCCATACTTGACGGAAACGCCCTTCACTTCAAGCATGCCGGTGCCCCCTTCCCAGGTACGCCTCAATGACGGCCCCATTGCGCCGCACTTCGGCGGGGGAGCCCGAGGCGATCTTCGCCCCGAAGTTCAGCACGGTGATCCGGTGGCAGGCCGTCATGATCATGTGCATGTCGTGATCGATCACCAGGACGGTGATACCCCGTTCCCGGTTAATGAGCTGAATCAGCGCCAGCAGTTCCCGCTTTTCGGTCGGGTTCATGCCGGCCGCCGGCTCGTCGAGCAGGAGCAGCTTGGGGTCCGTCGCCATGGCGCGGGCGATCTCAAGCAGGCGCTGGGCGCCGTACGGCAGGTCCGTGGGCCGGTCGTTCGCCCGGTGGCTCAGCCCGACCAGCTCCAGCGCCGCCTCGGCGGCGGCCCGGATCGACTTCTCCTCCTGCCGCTGCGCCGGTGTGCCGATGAGGATCTCCAGCAGATTGGCGCGGGTCCGGGCGTGGCGGGCCATGGCCACGTTGTCCAGCACCGAAAGCCGGGGGAAGAGGCGGATGTTCTGGAACGTGCGGGCCAGCCCCTGCCCGGTGCAATACGACGGGCGCCGCCGGGCGATGGGCGCGCCGTCCAGGAGGATTTCGCCCTTGTCCGGGGTGTACAGGCCGCTGATGAGATTGAGCGTGGTGGTTTTGCCGGACCCGTTCGGCCCGATCAGCCCATGGATTTCGCCGGGCGCCACCTGCAGGTCCAGGTCGGAAACGGCGGTCAGGCCGCCGAACGCTTTTGTCAGACCGACGGTGCGAAGCATCATCGCGCGCCACCTCCTGCCGCAGGCCCGGCTGCGGGCCGCTTCAGCCGCTCGGCGAGCCGCCGGGCGCCGCCCGCCAGCCCTTCGGGCAGCACAATCAGGATCAGCAGCAGCCCCGCCCCGTAGATAGCCATGTACCAGTCCTTGAGGCTGCGGAGCCACTCGGGCAGATACGTGAGCAGGAAGGCGCCGGCCACTGCCCCCGCGATGGAGGAGCGTCCGCCGATGAGCAGCATCGCCGTAACCTGAATGGTAATGCCCAGGGTAAAGGCGTCCGGGCTGATGAAGGCGTTCAAGCTGGCATACAGGCTCCCGGCGACGCCGCCAGCCAGCGCGGAGAGCACGAACGCCAGGACCTTGATGCGCGTAACATGCACGCCCATCGCTTCGGCGGCCAGTTCGTCATCACGGACGGACTGCATGGCCCGGCCGAGCCGCGAATGCTGCAGCCGCCAGAGCCCGGCCACCAGGAGCACCAGGAAGACCAGGCTGAAATAGTACTTCCCGATTTGTGTATCCAAGACCAGCGGACCCAGGGAGGGGGGCGGAATCCGGTTGATGCCGTTGGGTCCGCCGGTCAGGCTGTCAAAGTTGTTCGCGGCAATGCGCACCGCTTCGGCGAAGCCGATGGTCGCCATGGTCAGGTACTGGTTGCGCAGCTTCAGGGTGGGCAGGCCCAGGAAGAGGCCCGCCACCGCGGTGACGGCCAGGGCGCCGGCCAGACCCCCGAAGAACGGCCAGTGGTACTGGGTGGTCAAAATGGCGTGCGCGTAGGCGCCCAGCCCCCAGAAGGCGACCTGGCTGACGGCGAAGATGCCCGTCAGGCCGAACAGCGAGAAAAAGCCCAGGGTGAGGATCGCGAAAATCAGGGCCATGTTTAGAAGCTGCAGGCCGTAGCCGGCGCTGACCAGGTTCGGCAGCACCAGCAGGGCGAGGAGCGCCCCGGCAAACCCCAGCGTTGTACGGCGGTCCAAGGCAAGCCCTCCTACGCCTTTTCGGCAATCTTTTCGCCGAAGATTCCCCTCGGCAGGACGATCAGGAACAGAATCAGGAGGCCGAAGGCAAACAGGTCCTTGAAGGTGGAGTTGTAGGCTGACGCCAGCACTTCGACCACACCCAGCACCAGGCCGCCTGCAATCGCGCCCGGCACGCTCCCCCACCCGCCGATAATGGTCGCGATGAACGCCTTGAGCCCGACGCCGAAGCCCATTTCGGTGTTGACGAAGAAGACGGGCGCCACCAGCACGCCGGCAAGGGCGCCGGAGGCTGCGGCAATGACAAACGTGATCAGCCCGATGACGTTGACCTGAATGCCGATGACCTGCGCCCCGACCCGGTCCTGGGAGGCGGCGCGCATCATCGTGCCGAGGCGGGTGCGGAACAGGAACCAGTAAAGGAGCCCGACCAGCAGGCCCATCGCGACGATAATCAGGAGATGCTGGGGCACCAGCGTCACGTCACCGATTTTGACGACCTGCTGGCCGAACGGCTCGGTGTAGGCGAACGGGATGGGCCCCCAGATTTGCTGCGCCACGTTGCGCAGCAGCACCGACACGCCCAGGGTGGAGACGAGAAAAGTGCTGGGCTCCCGGCCCCGCAGCGGGAAGTAGGCCGTCCGCTCAAAGAGGATGCCGATGACCGCCGCGGCGAGGAGAACGCCAATCAGTGTAGCCCAGTACGGCAGGTGCAGTGTGGTGCCGAACGTGTAAGCGAGAAACGCGCCCAGCATGACAAACTCGCCCTGCGCAAAGTTGATGATGTTGACCGCGTTCACCAACAACACGAAACCAAGTGCCACCAATCCGTAGATGGCGCCCATGGCCAGCCCGGCCATCAGTAACTGCAGACTGAACTGCACAGCGGTGCCTCCCCCGTAGGAAAAGGGGGCGGGCTGCCGCTCGCCCCCAATCCGTTTGTATCTATTCCTTCATGGTCTTGACGACCTTGATCGCGTTGTTCTCAATCTTGAAGATAACCGCCTGCCGGAGGCCATTGCCTTCCTTATCGAAGGAGAAGCTGCCGATGATGCCGTCGTAGTTCTGGGTGGCCGCCATCGCTTCCCGGACCTTGGCGGGGTCGGTGCCGACCTTGTTCATGGCGCTCAGCATGATGTTCGTGCCATCGTAGGCGGCGCCGGTCACGAAGCTGGCGGGAATGCCCTTGAAGTTCTCGTCGACAGCCTTTTCCCAGGCCTTGATCCGATCGGTGGAGCCGCCGGCGTAGTCAACCAGGCCATATTGGCCGTCTGCGGCGCCCTTGGCCAGATCGAAGAACTCCTTGGTGCCCCAGCCGGGGCTGCCCAGGATCTGAACACCCAGGCCCAGCTGCTTCTGCTGGACGGCGATGGTGGCGGAGTCGGCGGGAATCGACCAGACGATGATCAGGTCGACGCCGGCCTTCTTGAGGTTCAGAAGCTGGGCGGTCATGTCCTTGTCGCCCTGGTTAAAGGTCTCGGTAGCTGCCAGGGGGATGCCCTTCGCCTCGAGGGTGGCCTTGATCACGCCGAAGCCGCCCTTGCCGTAGTCGTTGTTGGCGTACAGGAGGCCGGGCTTCTTGGTCTTCAGTTCATCGGCCGCGAAGTTCGCCGCGATTTTGCCCATGATTTCGTCGTTGGTGCGGGTCCGGAAGAACCACGGGTTGCCCTGTTTGGTAATGGCAACGCCGGTGGCGGAAGTCAGCGACGGCACGCCGAGCTGCCGGACCGCCGGTTCAAGCGCCATAACGAACGGGGCGAAGGTCGGCAGCACCATGCCCGCCGGCTTGGCGGCCGCGATCTTGTTAAATGCGTTGGTGGCGCCGGTGGGGTTGCTCTGGTCGTCTTCGACCAGCACCTCGATCTGCTGGCCCTGAATGCCGCCCTTGGCGTTCCATTCCTTGATCGCCAGCTTGGCGCCGGTCGAGACCTGGACGCCGGTGGCGGCATTGGCGCCGGTGAGCGAGGTCACCACACCGATTTTAATGGGCTCCTTGGCCGGGGTCGCTGCCGGGGCGGTTTCGGCTGCCGGTTTGCTGCTGCTGCACCCGGCCATCACAGCCATCAACACGGAGACTGCCAGAACCTTGCGGAGCTTGTTCTGAAACATGGGTAGCCCCTCCTCTGTAATGAAACGTGCTTTCTATCTAAGCAGCACCCATCAAGGCGCCACACTTGTGGACGAAGCTGGTTTCCCTTTGCCGGTAAGGAGGGCTGGAGGGAAATCCGGTCGTATTTCAATCAATCAGGTATGGAAAATGTCCGGTGGATGAGGTGTAATATTAGATATCTTACGTTCTCGCGACCTCTCTAGTAAAGCCCCAACCTTTAACCCGTTAAAACATAATCGCATTAACGCACATCAGTAGTAAAGGATCAGCCGATAGGCCTTACCACGACATGAAAGAAGGCGTACACGTGAGCTTACCTGAAACAAGCCGGGAGTCCATTCGCAAAATCCGTCCCTACGCGCAAGGCAAGCCGATCGAAGAAGTGCAGCGGGAACTGGGACTCACCGACATTGTGAAGCTGGCCTCGAACGAGAACCCCCTGGGCCCCTCGCCCCGGGCAGTGTCGGCCATGGGGCAGGCCATGCTGGAATGCCACCTGTACCCTGACGGCGCGAACTTCCGGCTCAAGGAGAAGCTGGCGCAGGCCCTGGACGTGACGGCAGAGCAGGTGGTGTTCGGCGCCGGGTCGAGCACGGTGCTGCGGTTGATTGCCGAGGCCTTCCTGACGCCGGGCGATGAAGTCGTCTACGCGGACCCGTCGTTCATCATGTACGAGATCATCACCCACCTCGGCGGCGCCACGCCCGTGGTCGTCCCGGTGGACGCGCAGTACCGCCACGACCTGCCCGCGATGGCGGCGGCGGTTACACCCCGGACCAAGGTTGTGTTCGTCTGCAACCCCAATAATCCAACCGGCACCACCGTCACAAAGGCAGAGATGGACGCCTTCCTGGCAGCCGTTCCGCCCAGCGTGCTGGTTGTGCTCGACGAGGCCTATTTCGAGTACGCCGCCGGTCCCGGACATATTGACGGCCTGGATTACGTGAAGGCCGGCAGGAACGTGCTCGTGCTCCGCAGTTTCTCCAAGATTTTCGGGCTGGCCGGCCTGCGGGTTGGCTACGGCATTGGCGAGCCATCCGTGGTTGCTGCCCTCCGGCGAGTGCGGGAGCCGTTCAACGTGAGCATCGTGGCGCAGGCAGCGGCCCTGGCGGCCATCTCCGACCGTGACCATGTGGACCGGAGCCGGGCGGTCAACACCTTGGGCTTGCAGATGCTGTACGCCGGCGTGTCGCGGCTGGGTCTGCCCCATATTCCGTCCGCCGCGAACTTCTTCATGGTCCGGGTGCCCGGCGACGACGGGGCCATGTTCCAGGCGCTGATGCAGCAGGGTGTGATCGTCCGCCCGGGGCGCACCTTTGCGATGCCCGGCTGGCTCCGGGTCACGGTGGGCACCGAGGAGCAGAACCGGCGATTCCTGGCTGCCCTTGAGAAGGCCCTGGCGGACCAGGCCGCGGCCCCCGGGCAGGCGGGCTAGGCCAAACCTATCAGATAACAGGAATCCCCGGAACCGTGGTAGACGGTCCCGGGGATTCTTCTACACATATATGCTACTGGCTGTCGCCAGCCGCTGCGGCCGCTGTGTCGGTGGTCTCCTGGGCCGTTTTTATGGCCCTTCGGATGGCGTCGCCAAACCAGCTGGCCTTGACCATTTCTTCCACGGAGTCAGTATTGCGGTGGGCCAGCTCTTCCACGGCCTCCACCCGCTCCAGCACGGCTGCCATCCGGTGCGACGTGGTACCGGCCTGGTCGCTGAAGCCGGCGATGGTCCGATCCAGCAAGTCACCTTCCCGCAGAATCTCCGCCAGGGCGTCGGCGGCGTTTTGCACCGTGGCGGCGCCGTTGGTAACGGCCTCCTGCCCGTGGCTCATGGTGCCCACCGCAGCTACGATCCCTTCGTGCAGGGTGCGCAGCTGTTTTTCCACATCGGATGTGGCGGAGCGGGCCCGGTCAGCCAGGCGCCGTACCTCGTCGGCGACGACGGCGAACCCGCGCCCGGCGGAACCGGCCCGGGCCGCCTCGATGGCGGCGTTCAGGGCCAGCATGTTCGTCTGGTCGGCGATCGCGCTGATGGTCTTGACGATGGCGCCAATCTGGGAAGAGTGTTCGTTCAGGGCCCTGGTCTGGGCGCCGGCCTGGGTGAAGGCGGCCGTAATGGCCTGCATGCCAGTGTTGGTCTCGGCGAAGGCGCGGGTGGCCCGATCAGCGGCGTTCTGGCGCCGGGCGGCCCCGGCCTGGGCGGCCTCGGCTGCTTCCACCACGCCCTGGGCGTCACGGCTCACTTCGTGGACGAGCTTGCGGGTTTCGCCGAGGTTGCTCAGCTGCGCGTTGGAGGCGGCGAGCAGCTCTTCGAGCATGGTGTTGACCCTGCCGAGCAGCCTCATGATCTCCTTGACCTGGTCAACCACCCCCTGGGAAGACTGCCGGACCGTCTGCCACCGGGGGTCGGGGGCTGTCTGGACGGGAGCCTCAGCCGTGGCAGCGATCTGTGGCACCGCCTCTGCGTGAGGGTGGGGCAGGGGCTCGGAGGCGGGGGGCAGGGCCCTCGCCGTCGCCCGGTGGCTCCGGTGGACCCACCAGGCCGTGGCCACCGTTGCCAAACCTGATGCTGCCAGCAAGCCTACGTAGGCATATGGATTGCCGGCGAAGTGAGCAAGAGCTGCGATGGCTGCTGCCAGGGCAGCACCAATCCAGGTGCGCCAGAACATGAAGACAGCTCCCTTCGGTCCCCGGAGTATTCTGCTCAAGAAGTTCAGCGAATACTGCAGCAATTCCTCCATTGCGGGAGATATCTGCCAAACCCAGGGGAGTGCGAAGCGACCGGCCTCTGCCGGTCGCTTCCCGCTGCTGCCGAGCCTTTCACACGGACGGTGCGATACTTGCAAGGAGATCGCCGAGGGCGGAGCTCACGGCCGAAATCTCTTCCGTGGTGATGGTGAGCGGGGGGAGGAAGCGGAGGAGCGAGAGAGGCGCCTTGATGCCGATGAAGTAACCCTGCTCAAGCATGCGCTCCCAGACGTGCTCGATCAGGGGCCGGCCACTCACTTGTCGGTTCTGCAGTTCCACACCGACCATGAGGCCGAGGCCCCGCACATCAACGATAAGTGGGTGTTTCAGGGCTCGCAGATGGGCTTGCAGCGCCTCGCCGAGGCCGGCGACCCGGTCGACGAGCTGCTCTTCTTCGAAGATGCGAATCACCTCAAGGGCGATGGCGGCAGCGAGTGGATCGTTCTGGTGGGACTGGCTGTGCCGGAAGCCGCGCCCTACGGCCGCCTCTGCTGCGGCGGCCGAGGCGATCACCGCGCTGACGGGGAAGCCGTTGCCCAAAGCCTTGCCGCAGGCAATCACATCCGGCGTGATGCCCGCGTGCTCGAAGCCCCACCAGGTGCCCGTGCGGCCGAACCCGGTCGTCACTTCGTCGACCACGACCAGACCGCCGGCTGCCTGCGTGATGTTGGCCAGCAGCCGCACCAGTTTTGTGGGCGGTACGATGATGCCGCCGGAAGCGAGGACAGGCTCCAGGACAAACGCGGCGGTCTCCTCGGGAACGAGGTGGGCGAGGTGCGGGCACCGGGCCGTGCACTCCTGCAGCGGACAGGTCTGGCAGGGCGCAAGGTCGACCTTGGTCCACACTGCTTGTGACTCCTGCATGGCTTCGCCGTAGGCGCCCAGGTACGAGCGCCCCAGGGTGAGCAGGCGGCGGCGGCCCGTGGCCTGCCGGCTCAGCCGGATGCCCATTTCGACGGCTTCGCTTCCCGAACTGAGGAAGGCCACTTTGCCATCCGGATGGGGGGTGTGCCGGAGCAGGGCGCCGGCAGCGGCATCGGTCAGGGACCCGGTGAACATCGGGCCGAGGTGCATGACCTCCGCGGCCTGCTTCTGCAGGCATGCCATGATCCGGGGGTGGTTGTGTCCCAGCGCATTGCACCAGATGCCGGCTTCAAAGTCTATGTACGGCTTGCCATCGCGGTCGTAAAAGCTGGTGCCCCGGGCCCGGGTGATCTCCACCGGGGCCACGGGGTGGCAGAGCAATATGTTGCTGAGTGTCATCGGGCAGATCCTGCTCCTTTCCGTCGTTTCCGTAGACAGAATAACGTTAAGGGAAGCTGACGGCAAGAAGGTGCGAGACTACATTGACTATTTAAGTTTTACGAAGGACGAAGCGCTCCGCCTGTCAAAGTAGAGCACCAGAAGTCGAATACGCGAAGGAAGGGTTCAGATCATGCATGGCCGTCGTTGTGTAACCGGCATTCTGACACTGGCCTTGATGATGGCGACCTTGCTGCCCGGCCGGCTGCAGGCGGCAGAGGTCCCCTTTTCCATCGCATACACGGTGACGCTGGTACAGGAGGATCACCCGGCGGTCGACATGGCGGTTACCGGGGCGTCGGGCATCATCACCCGGCTGGAATTCCGGAGCGGCCTTCTAAACCTGATCAGCGACCTGACCACCGTGTTCACCGGACTCCGGGCTACCGACCCCCTGGGCAACGCCTTGCCCGTCGCCTGGGAAAACCGGGGGATTACCGTCCGGAACGGCGCGCACAAAGAGTTCACGGTGCATTACGAGGTCGATGCGCTGAAGATCGGCACCCGGCATGAAGGCGAGAAGGGCTTGCTCTTCCGGAAGGGCTACCTCTTTTTCGTAGCCGGTGATCTCTTCCTGCTGCCCGTAACCGAGCCGGGCGGCATTACCGTGCAGTTCCGCGTGCCGGACGGCACGCGGGTGTACTCGTCGCTCCCCGAAAGGGACGGCGGCTTTGTGGCCACCACGGCGCTGTGGGGCGGTCTGCTTGACGACTTCCCGCTTGCGTACTTCAGCGGGGGCGCGCCAAGATTCGCGGTCAGCCGGACGACGGCCTGGGGCGATACCTACCAGTACGTCTGGTTCGACCGCGACTCCGAAATCTGGTTCCCGTCATACGGGATGACCCCCTGGGAGCATGCCGCCCGCTACCTTGCGCTGAGCGAAGAGATCGCGCGCTACCTGCGGGAGAAGGTCATGGGGCCGCTGCCCCCGCACAAGGTGCTCTTCACGTACAACAAGATTCCCGGCGGGGAGATCGCCGGTGTCGGCACGAATACCGACTGGTTCTACTACCAGCAGATTTACCGGTGGGACGACCTGCCCGAGATGGTCCACCACATGCTCCACCAGTGGACGTTCCACGGATCGAATACCAAGCTGCCGCTGGTCGGCGACTCTCCCCTGCACCAGATGCTGAACGAAGGGCTCAACATGTTCTTTGAGATGACGGTCCCCAGCGCCATCACCGGAGATCCGTCCTATCAGGGCAAGTTATTCGAGTTCTACGTGCTGGAGGAACGGGGGCGCCCCCTGGGCATTGCGGCGAGCAGCTTCCACCAGAACTACAACCGCGCTGCCATGCGGGTCTTCCTGCTGGACCGGTACATCCGCCGGGAGACGGGCGGCGCCCGGGACCTGACCGACTTCACCCGCACACTGTGGGACTCCGTAAAGGACCGGCAGGCGCCGGGGTCCGTCTCGGAAGATGAGATACGCCGGGCGTTTGCCCGGGTGGTGCCCGCCGGCAAGGAAGGCTTCATTGATCAGGTGGCGAGCCGGAGTGACTTCACCTGGGCCGATTTCAACCCGCTGCTGCCCGAATTCGGCGCCTATGTCGACCGGTGGGCGGGCGAGTACTTCTGGTCCAATCGGCTGCTCTTCTTGGCCCTCCTGGACATCATGGCCGGCCGGGGGGAGGAATGGCCTCACTACACGACCTATCCGCACATGATCAAGCGATATGGGTACGAAGGGCTCCGGCCGTTCAAGGCCGCGCTGGCCGCCAGAGGGCATGAGGCTGTAACCCGTGACGATGTGGTCGCGGCCCTGCAGGCGGCGACCGGCAAGGACCATTCCGGCTTCTTCGAGTTCTGGGCGCAGCAGGGATTCGACCTGGACCCCGCCTCCCTGCTCCCCCTGGATGGGTGGGGTTTGGAGGCGCTGGGCGAGGAGCAGTTGACAGTGTCTGGGAATCAGGCCGTGGGCACGCTCGTGACCGAGCACTACGTCAGCGGTCTGCCGCAGCAGGCGGCAGCGGTGCTGGACAGGCCGGCGCCGTCCGATGAGATTCTGATTCAGGTGTCGGCCCAGAGCTTTGAGGGTGTCCGCCCTGCGTCGGAAGTCCGTGGCGCCCTGGCCGGCGATAACGTGCAGCTGCGCAACGAGATGTCCTTCCCGTATCGCGGTCTCAATTTTACGCGAGCTTACTTTATCGTGAAGACTACCGACCCTGAGCGCCGCCGCTTCCCGTTCACCCTTACGCTGCCGCCGTTCGGCGCCCACGTGAGTCTCCGTGCATTTGGCGTGAATGCGGGCGGTGAGAACGTCGAGCTGGGTGACCTGTACTTCCTGCACGCCTTCAACCCTTTCCCTGTGCAGGCGACCGCTGACGAGACTGGCTTGCACCTGGGCCAGACGGTGCTGCCCGGCGCCCGGTTCCATGTCGATCTGGGGGGACGGGTGCTCCAGGTGGTCAATCCGGGGGAGACCATCGAACTGGGCTCGAGCACTCCGCAGCAGATTCGGGTGGATCTGATCGACGAACATGGCTTCCTGCGGGGCAGAACGGTCGTGCCTCGCCCCTGATTAGTGCGGGCCACCCGGCGTGGGCTCGTTACTGCCCCTGGGCCGCGACGACATCGCGGAACCGCAGGGCCACGGCCAGGGCGAGGCGGACTTCGCCGCCCGCGAGGTTGCGCCCGAGCACGCTGACCAGGCGCTGCTGCCGGTGGTAGAGCCCCTGCCGGGTCAGGTGGAGCTTCCGGGCGACCGCCGTCATATCCGACTCGCCGTCCACCAGGAGCCGCAGGGTCCCGCACAGGTCAGTGCGGTGGACCCGATCATACTGCAGCAATGGGCCGAGCCACTCGGTTACGTATTGCTGCAGTTCTTCTTTGGGGCGCCCGAAGGCCAACTGGTAAATGCCGAGGTCCGCGAAGCTGTGCGGGCAGGCGGGCTGCACCCGCTGCAGCCGCATGGCAAAGCGCGCCTCCTGAAGGCTCCGGGCGACGGCCCTGGGGTCTGAGTAGGCGCGCCCAACCCCTGCCTGGGCGGGGGCGAGGCGAATCGCCAGGGCGCGCACGCGGCTCGCCAGGACCGTGGGATCACTGCCGACGGCGATGAGGGCGCCGTCGACCGGGCCGGTTTGGAAGAGCCAGGTACGGGGGCCCAGTTCGGCGGCGCTGATCGACCGGACCGCCTCGGGCGGCAGATTCGCGCTGACGGCCAGCCCGGCAAGCCAGAGGGGCTCCGGGGCGGGGCGCCCCACATCGAACAGGCGCTGCCGGAGCTCCGCCCCCTCGGCGATGCGGCCGGCCAGCAAATCGACAATCAGCCGGCGCTCGGCGCTCTGCCCGGGCGCCGGTGAATCCGGGTCGCCCTGGCGGGTGAGCAGGAGCGAGTGAACCGCCTCGGTCACCCGGACGAAGGGCGTGTCGAACGGCAGGGTAATAAACGGCAGCCCCAGCTGCTCTGCCGCGGCGACCATCGCGGGCGGGGCGGCAGGGAACTGGCGCTGCAGTTCGAGCATCAGCCCGGCGACGCCGCTCTGGTGAAGCTCGGCCACATATGCTTCCTGCCGGTCCGGCGGCACGTTCAGCGCCAGGCCGGTGGTGAGGAGCAGCTCGCCGCCGGAGAGAAGCCGGGCGATGTCGAGCACTTCGGCCACGTGGCACCAGCGGACAGGGCGGCTCAGGCCCTGGCGACCCGCCACGACCCGGGCGCCCTGCAGAACCGGCAGGCGCAGAATCTCCTTGAGCGTTACCACGGTGCATCCTCCCCGGTGTACTTGACAGAGTGTCAAGGGAATAGGATTGGCTCTGTCTAGTGCCGATTCCTGCCGACAAAGGCAGAATGAGGCCACAACCCCACTTGAGGAGGCAGCCATCATGATCGTAGGAGTGCCGAAGGAAGTCAAGACGTTTGAGTACCGCGTTGCGCTCACCCCCGCCGGGTGCCATGCCCTGACTTCCGCCGGCCACACTGTGTTGGTGCAGGCCGGTGCCGGTGAAGGCGCCGGTTTTGGCGACGCCCAGTACGCCCTTGCCGGCGGCCAGATCGTGCCGACGGCTGAAGACGTGTTTGCTGGCGCCGAGATGATCGTGAAGGTGAAGGAGCCTCAGAAGCAGGAGTTTTCCCTGCTCCGTCCCGGGCAGGTGCTGTTCACCTATCTGCACCTGGCGGCTGAGCCTGAAGTGACTCAGGCCCTTGTGGACGGGCATGTGACCGGTATTGCGTACGAGACCGTCAGCCCCGATGGGCGCCGGCTCCCGCTGCTGCAGCCCATGAGCGAGATTGCGGGCCGGTTTTCGCTGCAGGCTGGGGCCCGGTGCCTGGAGAAGGCCATGGGCGGCCGGGGCACGCTGCTGGCGGGTTCGCCGGGCGTGGCGCCCGGCAAGGTAGTCGTGGTGGGCGGCGGCACGGCCGGCATGCAGGCCGCCAAGATGGCCGTCGGAATCGGCGCCCAGGTGACGATCTTTGAAGTCAATCCCGACCGGGTGCGGTACCTGGATGATCTGTTCGGCGGTCGGGCGGCCGTCGTGCTGTCCAACGCCGCCAGCCTGGCGGAAGCCCTGCAGGATGCGGATCTGGTGGTCGGCGCCGTGCTGATTCCCGGCTACCGGGCGCCGCGGCTGATTACCCGTGAGATGCTCCGGAACATGCCGAAGGGCGCGGCGCTGGTCGACATCGCGATCGACCAGGGCGGGTGCGCGGAGACTTCCCGGCCCACGACGCACCAGAACCCGACTTATATGGAAGAGGGCGTCGTGCACTACTGCGTGACGAACATGCCTGGTGCTGTTGCCCGCACATCGACGCTGGCGCTGACCGGTGCCACGCTGCCGTACGTGCTGAAGCTGGCCGCGGGCTGGCGGGAGGCGCTCAGGACGGATGTGGCACTCCTTGGCGGCCTCAATACGCATGGCGGGCACGTCACGTGCCCGGGCGTGGCCGCTGCTCTCGGCTACACGTGCAAGGATCCAGCCGCCTGCGTGTAAGGCGGCATGAAGAGGACCCGGGCCCCGGGGCGACAAGCGCTCCGGGGCCCGGGCTTTGTTGCAGGCACTTACCGGCGCCCGCCCCGGCCCCGGTCGTCGCCGGGCTCGGGCTCGTGGTGGCCGCCCCGGTCGTCCACCTGCCCCCGGATCTCCCCGGCGGGGTTGACGATCGTGTGGACGTTTACGTACAGCTTACCGGTGGTCAGGTCCTGCTTGAACTGCTCCCACTGCCCCGCATACGGTCCGCGCAGGGAGTCCGGGGTAATCACCCCTTCGGCCAGGCGCCCCCGGGCCTCCACACCCGCACTGCCGGGCGGCGCGCCGGGGAAGAGCCAGACCACGATTGGTCCGTTCTGGTCCGCTGTTCCCGCATGAATATGCGCCATCGTCACCAGGTCGTTCAGGTTGGCTGCCTCGAGATGGTACTCGACAGACATGCCGTCACGGGCTACCTGAAAGCTTGCCCCGCCACGCCCCCTGGTGTTTTCGCCGCTCATCGTCGCCCGGGCACGAATCTCCGAAGATGACGCCCCCACCGTCTTGACGGTCATCAACACCGCCGCTGTCAGGACCAGCGCTGCCCATCCCCATCGCCGTCGCATCTTCAAGGAAACAACCCCCTTTTCTGTACTCACCTGACATACGGGGGTCGAACGACTTTGGATCACAATATCCGATGATAACCGGGGCGAATACCAAACAGATAGCGGGCTGCGTTCTGCAGCCCGCCTTCTTATCTAGAGACCCAGTCCCACCAGCACGGTAATGACCACGAGCGCCGGCAGCCAGCTCGCTACCCGCAGCTGCGTGGCGCCCACCAGGTTCAGGCCGATGCCCGCCACCATCAGCCCGCCAATGGCGCTAATCTCCCGGACCATCGCCTCCGTCAGCAGCGAGTTGATGCCCGACGCCCCCAGGGTGATCACCCCCTGGTATAGCAGAATCGGCACCGCCGACAGCATCACCCCCGGCCCCAGCGCAGAGCCGAACATGACTGCGCTGATGCCGTCCAGAATCGACTTGGCATAAAGCACCGACGCATCGCCAGACAGCCCGTCCTTCAGCGCCCCGGTAATCGCCATGGCGCCGGTGCAGTAGAGCAGCGAAGCCTGCACAAACGCCTTGCCGAACCCGTCGCCCTGTACCATGGGCAGGCGTTCCAACTTCCCGGCCCACTGGTAAATCCGGTCCTCCAGCCGCAGCAACTCCCCAATGATGGTGCCCACTGCGAGCGAAACGACAAGCAGCAGGATCTCCTGCGTCTTCCAGGCCATCTGCAGGCCGATCAGAATCGTCGTGAGGCCGAGGGCATGGATCGTGCTCGTGCGTACGTGGTCTGCGACCCGGGGAATGACGAAACTGCCAAGGCCACCTCCTACGATTACCGCAGCGAAGTTTACAAGTGTACCTGAACCGATCAAAACGAGATGCCTCCTAAATATCGGGCCGCTAAAACGAGGAATGCTCCGTCCGAAGGATCACTTCGTCCTGCAAGGCCTTGCTCAAGTCGCAGAAATAGTCGCTGTAGCCCGCGACCCGGACGATCAAATCCCGGTACTTCTCGGGCTCCCGCTGGGCCGCGCGCAGCGTTTCGGCGCGGACCACGTTGAACTGAATATGGTGGCCATCCAGCTTGAAGTAGGACCGCACCAGATTGGCCAGCTTTTCGATGCCCTCTTCGCCCTCCAGCACCTGGGGGGTGAATTTCTGGTTCAGCAGCGTGCCGCCCGTCCGCAAATGGTCCATTTTCGCCGCCGACTTGATTACCGCCGTGGGCCCGTGCCGGTCCGCCCCCTGCGCCGGGGAGATGCCTTCCGACACCGGCACCCACGCCCGCCGGCCATCCGGCAGGGCGCCCGTCACCGCGCCGAAGTACACATGGCAGGTGGTCGGCAGCATGTTGACCCGGTAGCTGCCGCCGCGGGTGTTCGGTCTGCCGTTGACCTGGTCATAGTAGGCGTTGAAGACAGAGACCATGATGCTGTCGGCGTAGTCGTCATCATTGCCATACTTGGGCGTCTTGTTGACCAGCAGCTGGCGGGTCCGCTCGTGTCCCTCAAAGTCGCTCCGCAGGGCCGCCAGCAGTTCCTCCAAGCTCAGCGTCTTCTGGTCGAACACGTGGCACTTGATGGCCGAGAGGCTGTCCGTAATGCTGCCGATGCCCACACCCTGGAGGTAGCAGGTGTTGTAGCGCGGCCCGCCGTCGTGGTAGTCCTTGCCCTTCTTGATGCAATCGTCAATGACGACCGACAGGAACGGCGCCGGCATGTGCATGGCGTACATCCGCTCGATGGTGTTGCTGCCCTTGATTTTGATGTCGATGAAGTACTTCATCTGCACCTTGAAGGCCGTAAACAGCTCATCGTAGGATGCGAAATCCCGCACATCGCCGGTCTGGGGGCCAAGCTGCTTGCCCGTGCGCGGATCGACGCCGTTGTTCAGCGTCAACTCCAGGATCTTCGGGATGTTGAAGTACCCGGTGAGAATGTACGCTTCCTTGCCGAAGGCGCCGGCCTCCACGCAGCCGCTGGCGCCGCCCATGCGGGCATCTTCGATCGACTTGCCCTGACGGATCAGTTCCTCGACGATTGCATCCGCATTGAAGATGGAAGGCTGGCCCCAGCCCTTGCGGATGATGCGCGCCGCCGCCTTGAGAAACCGGTCCGGGCTCTTCTTGCTCAGCTGGATATTCGAGCTGGGCTGCAGGAGGCGCATCTCATCGATAACCTCAAGCACCAGGTAGGTCACGTCGTTGACGCCGTCGGAGCCGTCCGGCTTCAGACCGCCGCTGTTGATGTTGGCAAAGTCGGTGTAGGTGCCGCTCTCTTCCGCCGTGACGCCCACCTTGGGCGGTGCAGGCTGGTTGTTGAACTTCACCCAGAAGCACTGCAGCAGTTCCCGGGCCTGTTCGACCGTCAGCGTGCCATCTTCAACGCCCTTTTTGTAAAGGGGATAGAGGTGCTGGTCGAGGCGCCCGGGGTTGAAGGCATCCCAGGTGTTCAGCTCGGTGATGACGCCGAGGTGGGTGAACCAATACGCCTGCAGAGCTTCCCGGAAGTTGCGCGGCGCATGGGCCGGCACGTGCCGGCAGACGGCGGCTATCTCCTCAAGCTCACGCCGGCGGACGGGGTCGGCGCAAGCGGCAGCCAACTCCAAAGCCTTCTCCGCGTGGCGCTCCGCAAAGCGAATTACGGCGTCGCAGGCGATCGACATCGCCTTCAGCTGCTCGCTCTTTGCGTAAGCTTCGGGGTCGGCAAAGTAATCGAGGTTCTCCAGGCTGGTCTCGATCTCCTGTTTGAAATCCAGGAAGCCCTTGCGGAAAACCTTGTCATCGCCACAGGTGTGGCCGGGCGCCCGCTGCTCCATGAACTCCGTGAAAATGCCGGCGTCATACGCGTCGCGCCACTCCTGGGTCATCTCCTGGAAGATCAGGTCCCGCATCGACTTGCCCTGCCAGAAGGGGATGATCTCCTCCCGATAGACCCGCATTGCCTCATCGCTGACGGCAAAGGGGATCTTCTCCCGCGAGTTGACCATTTCCAGGTCGCGCAGGCTGTGGCAGCTCAGTTCCGGATACGTCGGCCCGGCCTTGGGCGCCGGCCCCCGCTCGCCGACGATCAGTTCGCCGTCATTGATGCAGATGGTCTTGTGCTCCATGACGTACTTGAACGCCAGCGCCCGGCGCACGGGCACCGACATCGGGCCGGTGAACTCCTTGTGGAACCTCGTCATCAGTTCCGCTCTCTCCGTGGAGAGGCTGGGCGTGGCGTCCAGACTCTCCTGCCTGAGCTTGGCGACCCTCTCGTTCATACAGGGTTACCCTCCTATCTTTACTGGGCGACCGAAATGCTTGATCGACGCAGCGAGCCGGATCATGGTCTCGTCGGGGGGCGGCTCCAAATCAGGCAGTTCGTACGGCTTCCCCAGCCGGTTGTACTTCTGCACGCCGGCCTTGTGGTAAGGCAGCAGGTTGATCTCCCGCACGCCGGGGAGGTCGGCCACGAATTGGGCTGTGGCGGTTACGTTCTCCTCAGTGTCGTTGACGCCGGGAATGACCGGCACCCGCACGATGATGTTGCTGTGCTGCCTGGCCAGTTCCCGCAGGTTTTCGAGGATGATGCGGTTGGTCACGCCGGTGTATTTGCGGTGCGCCGCGTCGTCCATCAGCTTCACGTCGTACAAGAATAGGTCGGTGTGGGGGCCGACCCGGAGCAGGTCGCTCAGCCGGGCGAACCCGGTGGTGTCCACCGCCGTGCGGATCTCCCGCTTCTTGCACTGCTCCAGGAGACTGCACAGGAAATCGGGCTGCATGAGCGGCTCGCCGCCGGAAAAGGTCACCCCGCCCCCCGATTCTTCGTAGAAAATCAGGTCCTTGGTGATCTCCGCCATCACTTCCGCGGCGGTGACCCGCCGGCCGGCGCCAGACCTGGCCTCGGCATGGCAGACGTCGACGCAGAGGAGGCAATCGCGGCACTTGTCGCTGAAGGTGATCAGGGCGCCGTCCCGCAGGACCGCAGCCCCGTTCGGGCATACGCTGGCGCACTCGCCGCAGACGATGCACCGCTCGGGCCGGAGCATCAGCTCGGGCCCCGGCGCCTGGCTTTCCGGGTTGTGGCACCACCAGCAGTTCAGCGGGCAGCCCTTGAAGAAGACCGTAGTCCTGATGCCGGGTCCGTCGTGAATGGAATACTTCATGATGTCGAAGATGGTACCTGTGATGCCCATAGGGCAGCCCTCGCATTTTCGTGGTTGATGATCGCTGCCTGATTCTTAATGCAAAACCCGTGCCAAAGACCAAGAGCCGTGGGTGGGGCAGAGACCCTAGGTTTGTTCCGATCGGAAACGGATTGGTACTCTGCGGAACTTTGGTATGATATAGGTAGCTGATGCAAGAAAGGGGATTACTATGTTACGAAAAGTTCAGATGTACATAGTATCGTGTATTGCTGTTCTCCTCGCTGCCCCGGGTGTGGTCTGGGCCCATGCCGTCGTCTACCCCAAGACGATCAATGCCAACAGCTACGAGAAGTTCACCGTGCGGGTCCCGACCGAGAAGGAGACCGACACCGTCAAAGTCCGGGTTGAGGTGCCGGAAGGGTTTGCCGTCTCCCGGGTCAAGCCGTTGCCGGGCTGGACCTATGAAATGGAGAAGAGTGCGGACGGTAAGGTCGTGAAGGCGATTATCTGGTCGGGCGGCAAAATCGCCCCGGGCGAGTTCCAGGAGTTCGAGTTCCAGGGGAAGTCGGCCCAGAGCCCGGGGAAGTACGCGTTCCCGATTCACCAGACCTACGCCGGCGGGCAGACGGTGGCCTGGACCGGCCCGTCGGACGCCCAGACGCCCGCCTCTGTCGTGGAGGTGCAGGCGACCGGGGCTGCCGTCGATGACCACGGGCAGCAGAAGCCGGCGGCACAGGTACCCAACACGCCGGCGCCGGCGCCTGCCCCCGCACCTGCCGCTCCCGCTGCGCCCCAGGGCGGCAGCCCCATCACGACGACGGCAGCCTACGCCGGCGTGGCACTCGGCGCCGTGGCGCTGCTAGTTGCCCTCCGCAAGCGATGAACCGGCTGCTCATCGCCCTCGCTGTGCTGCTTGCCGCCCTGACCGTGCCTGCCGCCGCCTCAGCCCACGCAACGCTGGTGCAGTCCTTTCCGACGCACGGTCAGAATCTGGACAATGCACCGCCCTCCATGGAGATCATCTTCAACGAGGCGGTATCGGCGCCGTTCAACCCGCTCACTGTCCGGAACTCCCGAGGTGAGCGGGTCGACCAGGGCGATGCCATAGTCGACCCCGGCGATCCGGTGCGGGTGGAGGTGAACCTGAAACCCTTGCCCCCCGGGCTCTACACGGCTGTCTATCGGGTCGCGTCGCTGGACGGGCACCCCGTGGAGGGCGCCATTGTCTTTTCGGTGGGCGCCGCGGGCGAAGCCCCTGCCATCGACCAGGCTGCCCCGCCAACCGTGGCAACGCCGCCTGCCGTAGGAGTCGTTCACGGCCTGGCGCAGTTGGTGGCGTGCCTGCTGGCCGGACTGGCCGCCTTTCTGGTGCTGGTGGCGGGCGGCGAAAGCATGGCCCACCTCGGGCGCCTGGCGCTGGCCCTGGTACTGCTGCTGGCCGGCCTGGGCTTCGCAGAGATGAGCCTGTACGCAGTGCGGGCATCAGGTGAAGCCTGGTCGCCGCAGTTGCTGGGCCGCGCACTGCTTGCCACGCGGGTGGGCAACATCTGGCTCTGGCGCCTGGGGCTCGCTGCCGCCGCGGGCGGGGCCCTGGCGCTGGTCTCACGCCTCAAATGGGCGGCGCCCATTGCGGGCCTCGGTCTGCTGTTCACGTTCAGCCTGCAAAGCCACGCCATGGCCCTGGGGCGGACGTTGCCGGTGGTTGTTGATTACCTCCACTTGGTGGCACTGGCGCCGTGGGTAGGCGGGTTGGCCGGATTTGCGCTGGCGCCCAGGGCGGAGCTTGTGCCCCGCTTCTCCCGGGTCGCTTTGGTATCGGTGGCCCTGCTGGCCGGGACCGGGACATACGGCGCACTACAGCACATGCCCTCCTGGCAGGCGCTCTGGACCACCGTCTACGGTCGGGCGCTGCTCTGGAAGCTGGGACTGCTGGTCCCGGTGCTCGCCCTGGCGGCCTACAACCTCTTCCGGCGCGGGCAGGGCCGCTTCCGGCTGAGCGTCCGGGGCGAACTCGTCCTGGTCATGGGCATCTTCCTCGCGGCCGGATTCCTGACGAGCCTACCGCCGGCGGGCGTCGAACTGGCCTTGAAACAGGGACCGTTCGAGGAGACCGCCACGGCCGACGGATTCACCATCGGGCTGAAGATCACGCCGAACCGCCTCGGCTTCAACCAGGCGACCATTACACTTCTGAACCCGGAGGGGAAGCCTGAGCCGGGCGCCAACGCCGGCCTGCGCCTGACCATGCTGGAGCATGACATGGGCACACAAAGCATCGATGCCCGGGAGATCTCCCCGGGCACCTACGGTGTGCGCGATGTGATTCTGGGCATGCCCGGCGAGTGGCAGGTGGAAGTGGCTGCGCTGACCAAAGGCGGCCGGGAAGTCCGGTACGCCTTTCGGGTGAAGATACCCTCCCCGCCCTAATCCTGCCAGGCGGCTGCCAGTGCCTGCAGCCCCCGGTGGAGGTTCGGCATGAAGGTGACTGCTGAGGTGGCGCGGGCTTCGTCCAGGGCGCCCCGGGCCCGCCGTACTTCGTCCGAGTCCAGAGCGCAGCGCCCGGCGTGCGCCGCGATGCCATACCCTGCGAGCCGCCCCTGGGCCATGGCGACGGGCGCACCTTCAATACCCGTGATATTACCAGCGACAAAAAGCCCCGGCGCCGTCGTCTGCAGATCCGGCCCGTACAGCGGCACCCGGCCGCCCAGGTCGGGAATCTCCGCAAACCGGCACCCCGCCTGCATGGCGAGCTCGCCCAGGGGGGAGAGGCCGTCCGAAATGCAGACGACGTCCAGTTCAACTCTACGAAGGCGTCCGGCGGGTTCGCCGTGCGGGCCAACCTTTTGCAGCATGACACCAGTTACTTCGCCGTCGCCCAGAATCTCGACGGCGGCCTGCCGGAGCAGCAGCGGAATGCCCCAGACCTTCACGCCGCCGCTGGGGAACAGGGCGGCGCCCAGGGCTCCCCGCCCGCCGTTGAACAGCTTTCCGGCCATTCTCAGGAGCGGTGAAGGTGCGAGGTCGGCCATAGGGCCCAGCTGCTCAACCACCCGCACCGGACTAGCAGAGGCGCCCGCCAGCGCGCCCGCTGGCGGCAGCACAATGCCGACCACTTCAACCCCAGCCATGGCCAGCTCCCGGGCGATGGTCAGCGTAAGGACGTTGACGCCCACCAGCAGGGCCTTGCGGCCCGGCTTCACCCTATGTACGTTCACTAACACCTGGGCGGCGCCCGCCGTCATGGCGCCGGGCAAGGTCCAGCCGGGAATCGGCACCGACTTCTCGACGGCGCCCGTGGCAATCAGGACACGGGGCGCCCGAATCTCCGCGCACGGGGCGCCGGTCACCAGCACTTCCCACTGGGGTCGGATGCCCCAGACCGCCGCACCGCTCATCATCTCCACGCCTGCTGCCCGGGCTTCCGCCACCATGGCAGCGGCGATCTCCGCGCCCCGCCACCAGCCGTGGCGGGGTAATTCGTGCAGCTGGCCCAGCAGCCGGCCGCCGGGCCGCGGGTGCTCGTCCAGCACAACCACCGACAGGCCGTGGTTTGCCGCCACCGTAGCCGCCCCGATACCGGCGGGGCCGGCGCCCACCACCACCAGATCCACGTTACGGACGGTCATGCGGCGTCGCCTCCGATTCCACCACCATGCCTTCCTGCACGGGTGTAATGCACGCCCGGAAGCCGGGCTGGCCGCCAATGGCCACCTGGCACTCGTAGCAGTGGCCGATGCCACAGTAAATGCCCCGGGGCGCCCCGTTCCGCTCGCTGTGCCGGAGCGTGCGAATGCCAACGGCCAGCAGGGCTGCAGCGATTGGCTCGCCTTCAATGCCTTCGACGGCACGACCGTTGAAGGTAAAGCGCACGACCCGCCCGGCGGGGAGGTTGCCCAGAATCGGATGGGTCACGACCCGCCCGCTCACTGCTCTCCCTCCCCGGCTAACTGTCCAAAGGTGATGGGGCGCGCGGGCGGGCGTACGGCAAGGCCCGAGGAGTCCGCAGGCTCGTCGCCTGCGAGGCGCTCGATGAGGACCCGGCAGGTCCGGCCCTGGCAAAAGCCCATGCCGGCCCGGGTCGCCAGTTTCAGTTGCCGGGAAGTGGCGGCGCCCCGGGAAATCGCGTCACGCAGTTCCTGCAGCGTAACCTCCTCGCAGCGGCAGACGATCAGGTCGTCGTCTTTCACAGTCCGCACCTCCTGCTACTCAATCCCCAACCGCCGCATTTGGTAGTAGAGGGCGCTGCGCGAGATGCCCAGATACTCCGCCGCGAGCGAGCGGTTGCCGTCACACGCCTCCAGAGCGGCGAGAATCGCCTTGCGCCGCGCCTCTTTTGCTGTGCTCGACAGGTTCAATTCGGGCCGCGACGGTTCTGCCCGGGGTTGAGCGACCACCGCCGCAGCCGCTGCTACTGCCGCAGGTACTGGAAGGGCGGCGGGAACGGCAGGAGGGGCCTCCACAGCGCTGGCCTGGCGAATGTGCGCCGGCAGCTGGCCGGCCCGCACCATGCCGTCGTCGGTCAGCACGACCACCCGCTCCATTACGTTGCGCAGCTCGCGAATATTGCCCGGCCAGGGGTAGCGCACCAGGGCCATCATCACTTCGGGCTCAATGCCCTGGATCGGTCGCTGGTAGCGAACGGCGAACTCCTGCGCAAAGGAGTGGACCAGTTCGGCAATATCGTCCAGTCGCCTGCGCAGGGGCGGAATCTCCAGGCTCACAACATCCAGGCGGAAATAGAGGTCCTCCCGGAAGGCGCCCGTGCGCATCATCTCCTCAAGGTTGCGGTTGGTCGCTGCGACAATGCGGACATCCGCCTGGCGGGGCTTGTCGCTGCCAAGGCGATAGAAACGCCTGTCCTGCAGGACCCGAAGGAGCTTCACCTGCGTCTCCAGGGGCAGTTCGGCCACCTCGTCCAGGAAGAGCGAACCGCCCTGAGCCTGCTCCAGCTTGCCAGACTTGCCTTTCTGATCGGCGCCGGTGAAGGCGCCTTTTTCATACCCGAAAAGCTCACTCTCGAAGAGCGCCTGCGGAATGGCGCCGCAGTTGATGGCCACGAACGGCTTGTCCCGGCGCTCGCTGGCGTCATGGATCGCCTGGGCGAACAGTTCTTTGCCCACGCCGCTTTCGCCGCGAATCAGCACGGTCACATCGGACTGGGCGACCTTGCGGGCCAGGCTGATGGCGCCCTGAATGGCCGGCCCGTTCCCGTTGATCGACGCGAACGGATCCTGATTCTGCCGCAGGCGGGCCACTTCGCCCTGCAGGGCCTTCACGGTGGACGTTGTGCGGTAGAGCTGTTCGTTCAGGTGGACGACGTCGGTCACGTTCTGCTCCACGGCCAGGGCGCCGATGATCTTCTCGCCGACCTTAATGGGCGCCGAGTTGATGATGACCCACGTGCCGGGCCGGGGCTCGTGCAGGGACCGGTGCACGGAGACCCCGCTGGAGAGCGCCCGCAGGCTCCACTGGTCCTTGAGCGGGAAGAACTCCGACAGTGGGCGCCCGATGATGGACGACGGCGGAATATCGAAGAGGCGGTGGGCCGCCCGGTTCCAGGCGACGACCCGGCCTTCTTCGTTGATCATTGAGACACTCTCTTCAACGGTATTCAGGGCGGTCTGAAACTGGGCGTGCAGCCTGACATACTCCTCGCGCAAACACCGGGCGATGTCCACCCAGCGCAGGACGCCCACCACGTTTGCATGCTCATCCGTCACGATGGTGATGGACGGCCCCATCTGCTTGAGGGCATCTGCCAGCGTAAGCGACTCCCTGACCTGACCGACCGGCGGCCAGGGAAACCCCGCCGGCTCCGCCGCCGGATACCGCCGCAGCCAGTGGAGCACCTGCTCACCGTTGGCGGCCCCGCAAAGGCGCCCGCCTTCCGTATAAACGATCGGCTCAGACTCCTGGAGCGTTGCCGGGTCCGGCCAGTGGTTCCCTTCGAGGCAGGTAAAACGACGGGTCATTACCTGTGATACGGCGACCAGCCACAGCTCCATCGTGCACCCCTCTGTGCGAACCCATTCTTACAGTACTCTTTCACTGTCTTAATTTTAGTGCAGTGTGTGTGCAAAGAACAGGACACTTACGGACATACGACATAGGCATTACCGTGTATTCTGTATGACTTACCGTTGGCACGGTTCTTGTATGAAGTGAGCATCGGAGCAGTATCGGGTCGAGGAGGTAGGAGCGGATGACCGCCAGCCTGAAATCCTCGGAGGTCGTTGTCGTGGGCGGCGGCATCATTGGCTGTGCCATCGCTTACTACACCGCGAAGGCCGGCCTTGAGGTGACGCTCGTCGAACGGGGCGAACTGGGCGGCGGGACATCGAGCCACTGCGACGGCAATATTCTCGCAATCGACAAGGATCCGGGCTTCGACAGCCAGATGGGCCTGAAGAGCCAGGAGCTTATGCGGGACCTGGCCCGGGAGCTCGACGACTTCGAGTACCGGGCGCCCGGCAGCATCCTGGTCTGCGAGAACGAGCAGGAATTGGAGGCCGCCCGCTCCTGGGTGGACCGGCAGTGCGCCGCCGGGCTGCCTTTCCGGATGCTGGACCGGCAAGACCTGAAAGACGACTCGCCCTACTTCGCCCCCGACCTGGTCGGCGGGCTGGAATGCGCCTCGGACGCCACCTGCAGCCCGCCCATGCTGATATACGCCCTGGTCCGCAAGGCGCAGGAGTACGGAGCACGGTTTCTCTCCTTCACGGAGGTGACGGGCTTTCAGCGCAACGCCGGCGGCGCCATCGAAGGGGTTGTGACCAGAGGCGGCACCATCGCGACCAGGACCGCGGTCAACGCGGCCGGCGTCTGGGCGCCCGCCCTTTGCGAGCAGGTAGGCATCAGCCTCCTGGTAATGCCCCGCAAAGGCCATATTCTCGTGGCGGGCCGTACGATCCCGGTCAGCCGGCGCAAGGTCATGGAGTTCGGCTACCTCATGAGCAAGTTCGGCGGCAGCCGGGTGGTGGACGAAGAGACCGACCGCTACGGCGTCGCACTTGTGTATGAACCGACCATGGCCGGCAACTTCCTCGTCGGCAGCAGCCGCCAGTTCGTTGGCATCGATACGACCATTGACTCCCGGGTCATCTCCGTCATCGCCCGCCGGGCGATCCGGTTCTACCCGATCATGAAAGATGTGCCGTTCATTCGGGCTTACGCCGGCGTCCGCCCCTGGACGCCTGACCACCTGCCGGTCATCTCCCCGGTCACGGACGTGCCGGGCCTGTACGTCGCCGCCGGACACGAAGGCGACGGCATCGGGCTGGCGCCCGTGACGGGCAAGGTGATCAGCGAAATGCTGACGGGTCAGCCGACTTCCATCCCCACCACACCCGTCAGCCTTGACCGGTTTGACACACCCAAGGTTCACGGGTAGCAGGGGGATGGGTTAGTTTGAGAATTCACAAACTAGTTTCCACAATTGACACCCATACGGGCGGCAACCCCACCCGGACGGTGATTGGCGGCGCCCCGGCGCTGTCCGCCAGGACGATGAGCGAAAAGATGCTGGAGATGAAGGCCGAGCACGACTGGTTCCGCCAGGTGCTCATGTTTGAGCCCCGGGGGCACAGCGTCATGTCGGGCTGCGTGCTGACGCCGCCCTGTCACCCGGAGGCGGACCTCGGGGTCATCTTCATCGAAACCGGCGGCTACCTGCCCATGTGTGGGCATGACACCATCGGCCTGTGCACGGCGGCGGTGGAGACGGGGCTGGTAAACGTGACCGAGCCCGATACCAATATCACCCTCGACACTCCGGCGGGCCTGGTCCAGGTCAAAGTGAAAGTCACGAACGGCAGGGCGCTTGGCGTGACGTTCGCCAACGTGCCGTCGTTTCTCCACCACAGGGACGTCCAAATCTGCCTACCCGACGGCACCCCAATCACCGTGGATGTGGCCTACGGCGGCAACTACTACATCATCACCGAGGCGGAGCCGCTGGGCGTGGAACTCACAACCGCCAACGCCTCCCGCCTGATCTCCCTAGGTGTGGCCATCCGCGAGGCCACCAACTCGGCGGTCCGGATCCAGCACCCGGTTCATCCGTTCATTCGCGGCGGGACCCACGTGGAGTTCTCCGGCAGGCCGACCCATCCGGAGGCCCATCGCAAGAACGTGGTGATCATCCCGCCCGGGGGTATCGACCGGAGCCCTTGCGGCACCGGCACGGCAGCCAAAGTGGCGGCGCTGCATGCCAGAGGGCAGCTGCAGGTCGGCGAGGAGTTTCTGCATGAGAGCATCGTTGGCTCCATTTTCCGGGCCCGGGCCCTTGCTGAGACCACAGAGGGGGGTCTCCCGGCCGTGGTGCCGGAAATCACCGGCCAGGCCTGGATTATGGGCTTTCACCAGTTTGTGCTCGATCCCCACGACGAGCTGAAATCCGGCTTCCTGCTGATGTGAGGAAGGGTGGTACGAACAGATGCTACGGGGCGCCTTCCCGGTCATGATCACGCCGATGAACCAGGATCAGAGCATTGACTTCGGGGGCCTTCGCAACAACATCGAGTTCTATCTGGCCAACGGGGTCAAGGGCTTGATTCCCCTGGGCAGCACGGGCGAGTTTGTCAGCCTCTCCCGGCGGGAGCGGTTTGAAGTGGCCGAAGCCGTGCTGCAGCAAGTCGCAGGGCGGGTGCCCGTGGTCGTCGGCACTGCCGCGGAGACCACGCACGACACCGTCGAATTCACCCGGCACGCCAAGGAGAACGGCGCTGCCGCCGCCATGATCATCAACCCGTATTACATGAAGCCGAAGGACGACGACATCGTCTGGCACTTCCGGACGATTACCGAAGTGGTCGACCTCCCGGTGGTGGCCTACAACAATCCCTGGACCAGCGGCATCGACATGTCACTGGACCTGATGCTCCGGCTGGCGGACCTGCCGGGTGTCATCGGCGTCAAGGAGTCCAGCGGCGATATTCGCAAGCTGCGCGACTTCATCCGCCTGGCAAAAGGCAAGGCGGACGGCTGGTGCGGCTGGGACGACATGGCCATGGAATCGTTCCTGGTCGGCGCCGTCGGCTGGGTCTCGGTCGCCGGCAACGTGATTCCCCGCATGGTGACTGACCTGCACGACATCGCCGTCGAACAGGGCGACTGGAAGGCCGGTTGGGCGCTGTATCAGAAAATGCTCCCGCTCTGCATCATGATCGAAAGCTCCGGCAAGCTGGTTCAGGTCGTCAAGACCGCCATGAACATGCTCGGCCAGGCCGGCGGCCCGGCCCGCAGCCCGCGCACGATGCTGAACCAGGCGGAAACGGCCCGACTCCAGGCGGCCCTCCAGGAAGCCGGCCTGCTATAGGGGAGACGCACATGCAAGTCAAGCGAGTCTTCAGTACGATTGACTCCCACACCGGCGGCGAGCCCATCCGGCTGATCACGGGCGGTCTGCCGCCCCTGCCGGGCGCCACAATCCTCGAACGCCGCCGCTACATGAAAGAGCACCTTGACGACGTCCGCCAGATTCTCATGTATGAGCCCAGGGGTCACCACGGCATGTACGGCGCTATCTTGACGCCGCCCGTCACCGAAGATGCCGACCTGGGCGTCCTGTTCATGCACAACGAAGGCTACAGCACCATGTGCGGCCACGGGATCATCGCCCTGACGACCACCGTCATCGAGACCGGCATGCTGAAGAAGGAAGGCCCCAACCCCAGGGTGGTCTTTGACACCCCGGCGGGCAAGGTCTATGCCCAGGCGCAGGTCGAAAACGACCGGGTCGTGCATGTCAAGTTCGAGAATGTGCCTTCCTTCGTTTTCAAGGCCGGCGTCGAACTGCCCGGCGGCGTGAAGGCGGACATCGTCTTCGGCGGCGCGTTCTACGCGTTCGTCCGGGCGGAGGATGTCGGGCTGCGCGTGCGGCCCAACCTGGTGCCGCAGCTCCAGGAGCAGATGGCGGCCATGAAGGCCTATATCGAAGCCAATCATGATGTTCACCATCCCCTGGAGCCGGAACTCCGGGACATTTACGGCGTGATCTTCTACGACAAACCCGACCAGCCCGGCGCCGACTGGCGCAACGTCTGCGTGTTCGCCGACCAGCAAATCGATCGGTCCCCCTGCGGTACAGGTACCGCCGCCCGCCTGGCGCACCTGCACTTCCTTGGCGAAATGAAAGTCGGTGATTCGTTCATTCACGAGTCAATTGTGGGCTCGAAGTTTACCGGCCGGATTCTCGGCGAAACACAGGTCGGATCGTTCAAAGCCATCATTCCGGAAGTAGGAGGCTCCGCCTCGATCACCGGCTTCCATCAGTTCGTGGTGGATGCCAGCGACCCCCTCGGGGAAGGTTTTCTGCTCCGGTGAGATGATGTCCCGGCCCACAAGACACAGAAGGGGATGAGGAGAGAATGGCAGTCCCGAAGCTGCGCCGCACGCTGGCCCTGACCCTGGCTCTGGTCATGCTCGTACTTGCCGCCGGCTGCTCCAAGGAGCCCGCCAAGACGACCGAACCCGCCGCACCCGCAGCACCCAAGGCCGACACCAGTGACATCATCATCGGTTCCGCACTCCCTCTGACCGGCAGCGAAGCGAAGATGGGCACGGACATGAACAACTCGATTCAGATGGCCATCGACGAGATCAACGCCAAGGGCGGCGTCCTTGGCCGGAAGCTGAAGCTCGAGAAGCAGGATGACCCCTGTGATGCTGCGCCGGCAGTCGCTGCGGCTAACAAGCTCGTCAGCCTGAACGTCGTGGCAGCCGTCAGCGGCTACTGCAGCGGCTCGTTCCTCCCGACCGAAAAAGTTTACAACGACGCGAAGATTGGCGTCATCGTGCCCGCCGCCAACGCCGTCAGCCTGACCCAGCAGAAGTTTAACAACATCAACCTGATGAACCCGACCAACCAGGACCAGGCGAAGAGCGCCGCCGCGTATTTCGTCGACAACTGGAAGGCGAAGAAGGTCGCCATTCTGCACGACAACTCCGCGTTCGCCAAGGAACTGGCGGAACTGACCCGCGACAACCTCAAGGGCAAGGCCGAAGTCGTGGCCTTCGAAGCCGTCACCAAGGGTGAGAAGGACTTCAGCGCTACCCTGACCGCCCTGAAGGGCAAGGCTCCCGACGCCATCTACTGGACCGGCTACTACGCCGAAGGCGGCCTGATCATCAAGCAGGCCCGCAGCCTGGGCATCACCGCCAAGATCATGGTCGGCGACGGCTCCAACGACCCGACCCTGATCACCACCGCCGGCGCCGCCGCCGCTGAAGGCGTGGCCAACAGCACCACCCCGAGCGCCAAGGACTTCCCGAACACGAAGGACTGGATCCCCAAGTACCAGGCCAAGTATGGCGAGCCTGGCCCGTACAGCGCCCAGGCGTATGACGCCGTCTACATCATCGCCGAGGCCATCAAGAAGGCCGGCGCCGCCGATCGCGAGAAGGTCATGAACGAAATCCGGAAGATTCAGTACCAGGGCCTGACCGGTAAGGTCTCCTTCAACGAAAACGGCAACCGCAACGATAGCTACTTCCTGATCCAGGAAGTCAAGGGCGGCAAGTTCGAGGTCGTTAAGAAGTAACCCTATCGTTCTGCAGCCACCTCAGTAAAAGGGGCCCACGACCACCCGTGCCGTGGGCCCCATTTTCCAAATAGCGAGGTGCATCATGTCACACTTCCTTGAGCAGCTATTCAACGCCCTGGTGATTGGCTCTTTCTACGCCCTGGTCGCCCTGGGGTACAGCATGGTGTATGGGATTATTCGACTAATCAACTTTGCACATGGCGATTTATACATGATTGGCGCCTTTATTGGTTACAGCGTGCTGCTGTTGCTGGGCAAGGTGACCGGCAACGCCGGCGTAGTCGGCATTCTGCTGGCACTAGTACTTGCTATGGGCGCCGTCGGCGGTATGGGCTTCCTGATTGAGCGGCTTGCCTACCGTCCCCTGCGCGGCTCACCGAAGATCATTCTCCTCATTACGGCTCTGGGCATGTCGCTGGCACTGGAGTATGGCACCATGGTATTCAAGCCGTGGGGCTCCAGCTTCCGCGTCTACCCGGTTACGCTGGGGGAAGCGGGATTCGGCCTGGCCGGCGTTCACGTCTCCTTTGCCAACCTGGCCATTTTCCTCGTTGCCCTGGCTTTGATGATCGGCCTGAACCTGTTTGTCGAGAAGACGATCATGGGCAAGGCCATGCGGGCCGTCGCCTTTGACCGGGAGACGGCACAGCTGATGGGTATCAACATTGACAAGACCATCTCCATCGGCTTCTTCCTCGGCGCAGCCCTCGCCGGAGCAGCCGGTGTCATGGCCGGCCTGAAGTACGGTCAGGTCAACTTCCTCATGGGCTTCATCATCGGGCTGAAGGCGTTCACCGCTTCCGTCATGGGCGGCATCGGCAACCTGCCGGGCGCCATGGTGGGCGGCATGCTGCTCGGCGTGCTGGAGGTTTTCGGCACTCAGGCCGTGGGCGGCCAGTGGAAGGACGTATTCGCCTTTGGCGCCCTGATTCTGATCCTGGTCTTCAAGCCCACGGGCCTCCTGGGCGAGAAGACGGCGGGGAGGATGTAGCTGTGAAGAAAAACGTCCTGGGCCTTGCCATCTTGCTGGTTGCCTTTGTCCTCCCCATGGTTTACCGCGGTCCCTACGTCATGGACGTCGGCATTCAGATCCTCTTTTCGATTACCCTGGCGCTCGGTCTGAACGTCGTCGTGGGTTATGCCGGACTGCTTGACCTGGGCTACGCCGCCTACTTCGCGGTGGGTGCCTACGGCGCCGGCATTCTGACCCAACGTCTTCATCTCAGCTTCTGGCTCGCCCTGGTGGTCGCCGGCGTGGCGGCCATGCTGCTGGGCCTGCTGATCGGCGGCACGGTCCTGCGGCTGCGCAGCGACTATCTGGCCATCGTCACCCTGGGCTTTGGCGAAATCATCCGCATTGTCGCCACCAACTTGGACGTGACGGGCGGCCCCACCGGCATTTTCAGCATTCCGGCGCCCAACCTGTTCGGCTTCACCCTGAACCAGCCCATGCATTACTATTACCTCACGCTGGTCCTGGTCATATTGTCGGCGGTGGCGCTTTCCCGGGTGGCCGATTCCCGCATCGGCCGGGCGTGGGCCTGCATCCGGGAAGACCAGGACGCCGCTGAATGCATGGGCATTCCGACCCTGCGCTTCCGCCTGCTGGCCTACGCCGCGGGCACCTGCTGGGCCGGCCTGACCGGCGCCATCTTCGCCGTGAAGATGACCGCCGTATCGCCCCTGAGCTTCGGCTTTATGCAGTCGATCACCATCCTGCTGGCCGTCGTTATGGGCGGTCTCGGCTCTATTCCCGGCGTCATTTTGGGCGGCGCCATCGTCATCCTGCTGCCCGAAGCGCTGCGCAGCGTGGCCGAGTGGCGGTATCTGGTGTTCGGCGTGGTCCTGATTCTGCTGATGATCTTCAGGCCCTCCGGCCTCTGGCCGGCCCGCTCGGCGAAGGAGGAGAAGTAGGGCATGCCACTGTTGGATGTCTCCCACATCACCCTGACCTTTGGCGGTCTGACGGCCATCCGCGATCTGAGCTTTCAACTGCATGAAGGCGAAATTCTGAGCGTTATCGGCCCTAACGGGGCGGGCAAGACCTCGCTCTTCAACTGCATCAGCGGTTTCTACCACCCAGTGTCAGGGGAAATCACCTTTACCGGCACACCGCTGCTGAAGCTGCAGCCGCACAAGCGGACGGCGCTGGGCCTGGGGCGGACGTTCCAGACCCTGCGGCTCTTCCCGAACCTGTCGGCTGAGGAGAACGTCATGGCCGGCGCCCACTGCCGGACGAATGCAGGCTTCTTCAGCTCCATGTTCCGGGTGCCGTCTCAGGTGCGCGAAGAAAAGGCGACCCGGGCGAAGGCCAACGATTGGCTGGAGTTCGTCGGCCTGAAGGGCATGGGCCACCTGTTGGCCAAGAACCTCCCCTACGGCCTGCAGCGCCGCCTGGAAATCGCCCGCGCCATGGCTTCACAGCCCAAGCTGATTCTGCTTGACGAGCCGGCCGCCGGCCTCAACCCGGCGGAAAAGGAGTCGCTCATGGATCTGATCCGCAAGATCCGGGAGTCCGGCGTGACGCCTCTGCTCATCGAGCACGACATGTCCCTTGTCATGCGCATCTCCTCCCGCCTGGTGGTGCTTGACCACGGCGAGAAGCTTACCGAAGGCTTGCCCGATGAAGTCCAGAATAACCCTCTGGTCATCGAGGCCTACCTCGGTAAAGAAGAAGAGGAGGGGGCGTAGTCATGGCGATGCTGGAACTGAACAACGTCTACGCTTCCTATGGCGCCGTGCAGGCGCTCAAGGGCATCAGCCTTACGGTCGAGCAGGGCGAAATCGTGGCGCTGCTGGGCAGCAACGGCGCCGGCAAGTCGACCACACTCCGCACCATTTCCGGCCTCCTGAAAGCCAAGGGCGACGTCAAGTTCAACGGTCAGACCATTGTGGGCATGAAGCCCGATCAGATCGTGGAACTGGGCATCGTCCAGGTGCCCGAAGGGCGCCGCGTGTTCGGCCCCCTCACGGTCGAGGAGAACCTGGAGTTGGGCGCCTACGTGGCGCGCGGCCAGAAGGCCCGCATCGCGGAGGATATCGCCCGGGTGTTTGATATGTTCCCGCGGCTCAAGGAGCGGCGCAGCCAGCTGTCCGGCACCCTGTCGGGCGGCGAGCAGCAGATGCTGGCCGTGGGCCGGGCCCTGATGGCCCGCCCCAAGCTCCTGATGCTGGACGAGCCCTCGATGGGCCTGGCGCCGAACCTGGTGCAGTTCATTCTGCAGACAGTGCGCGCCGTCAACCAGCAGGGCATGACCGTGCTCGTGGTGGAACAGAACGCCCGCGCCGCCCTGAAGCTGGCATCCCGGGCGTACGTGATCGAAACCGGTGAGGTGACCCTGGAAGGACCGGCGTCCGACCTGGCCAAGAACGACAAGGTGGCCAAGGCCTACCTGGGCGGGCACTAGACGAGCCTGACGAAGCGGAAAGACCGCAGGAGGGGGCGCCGTGCCGAAGTTCAGCATTCTCAACGATGTGCTGGGACCGATCATGGTCGGTCCCTCCAGTTCCCATACCGCCGGTACGGCCCGGGTCGGCCTGATGGCCCGGGCCCTGCTGGGGGAGGAGCCGGCATCTGCCCGGGTCACCTTTGACCCCGGCGGCTCGCTGGCATGTACCTACCAGGGCCAGGGCAGCGACCGCGGCTACGTGGGCGGCATGCTGGGCCTGGACCCGGGCGACCCGGCCCTGGCCCGGGCGCTGGGCCTCGCACGGGAGCTTGGGTTCCGTGTCGAGTTTTGCGTGGCCCCGCTGGACGATACCAGTCACCCCAACCTCACACGCATCGAACTGACCGGGGTGACGGGGCGCCGCGTCGACCTGCTCGGCGCCTCCACCGGTGGCGGCATGATGAAGATTTCGCGGGTTCAGGGGTTTACTGTGGACCTCCCCGGCGATGAGTACGAACTGCTCGTGGATGGGGCGTCCTGGGCGGACGTTGGCCCGCTTGCGGGCTTCGTCACGTCGGTGTCAGAAGGCGCCCTCCTGCACGTCAGGCTTGCCGGCCCTGCGCCTTCCAGCCTGATCGCGCAGCTCGAGGCGCTCCCCGGCGTCCGCTGGGCCGCTTACGCTCCGCCCGTGGTGCCGGTGGCCGCCCGTCCCGATCGGCGCCCCCTGTTCCTGACCGCTGCCGAAATGGGCACCTGGGCACTAACGCACGAGAAGTCCTTCGGCGAAGCGGCCCTGGCTTACGAGCTGAACCGCTCGGGCTGGACGGAAGAGCGGGCGCAGGCGCACATGAGCCGCATCTGGCAAGTCATGAAAGCTGCGGTCCACCGCGGCCTCAGCGAGGAGCTGGAGCTGAGCGGCGGGCTCGTCACCCCGTCGGCGCGGCGCGTCGCCGAGGCCGAACGGGCCGGGCTCCTGCTGGGCGGTCCCGTCAGCCTTTCCGTCGCCTATTCGACCGCCGTCATGGAGGTCAGCAACTCCGCCGGCGTGGTGGTGGCAGCCCCCACCGCAGGCTCTGCGGGCGTGGTGCCCGGGGTGCTGGTCGCCGCCGCTGAGCGGCTGGAATCCACGCACGATCAGATTCTGAAGGCTCTCTGGGCCGCAGGCGGCGTCGGGCTCATGATTGCCAGACACGCCACATTTGCAGCCGAAGTGGCCGGGTGCCAGGCGGAAGTCGGCGCCGCATCGGCCATGGCTGCCGCCGGGCTGGTCGAATTGGCCGGCGGCACCGTGCAGCAGGCGGAAGGGGCCGCATCGGTGGCCCTGCAGAACAGCCTGGGCATGATCTGCGACCCGGTGGCCGGTCTGGTGCAGGTCCCCTGCTATGGAAAGAACGCGATGGGCGTGGGCAACGCCTACGCCTCGGCCGATATGGTCCTGGGCGGCTACCAGGCCCTGATTCCCCTGGATGAGGTGGCCGAGGCCATGCTGCGCGTCGGACAGGCCATGCCCCGGGAAGTGCGGTGCACGGCCCTGGGCGGCCTGGCCACCACCCCCACCGGCGAGCGGCTCAAGCAGCAGGTGGAGCGGTGGATTCGGGTGCGGGTTTCCGACGATTTGTTTGAAGGGCCGAGATAAGGCCAGGGAGGGATTTCCGTGCGCATCCTGACGGCTGCGGACCAGCGCCGCGCATTGACCATGGCGGAAGCGATGGAGGCGGTGTCTCTCGCTTTGACCGAGTACTCGGCCGGGCGGGCGGATTCGCCGGTCCGTACCAATATTCCGGTTCCGGGCAGCGGCGGCAGCGCCCTGTTCATGCCCGCCCTCGTGGAGCATGCCGGTGGGCTTGGCGTCAAGTTTGTCTCCGTCTTCCCCCGCAACAAGGAGATCGGCAAGCAAACCATTTATGGAACGGTGGTCCTGGCGGATGTCGAAACCGCCGAGCCCATCGCCCTGCTTGAAGCTTCGTACCTGACCGCGCTGCGGACCGGCGCCGCCGCAGGCGTGGCAGCGAGACTGCTTGCCCGCCAGGACGCCCACACCGTGGGCCTCATCGGCACGGGCGGACAGGCTGCCATGCAGCTGCGGGGCGTCATTTCGGTGCGGTCCATCCGGGAAGTGCGGCTCTTCGACCGCCACCCCGATTCGGCATACAAACTGGCCCAGGAGATGTCCGAGGAATACGCTGCCAGGAAGATCAAATTCGTCGTGGGCCTGACGCCGGAAGATGCGGTGCGCGGCGTCGATATCATCATGACGGCAACGAACTCGCTCAATCCGGTCTTCCCGGGCGACCTGGTGGCGCCGGGCATGCACATCAGCGCGATCGGCTCTTACCGCCCCGGCATGCAGGAACTGCCGCCGGGCGTCATCTCCCCGTCGGCCAGGGTGGTGGTGGATTCCCGGGAAGCGGCCCTCGAGGAGAGCGGCGACCTCGTAATTCCCATTCGGGACGGGCTCTTCCGGCCCGAGGATATTTACGCCGAGCTGGGCGAGCTGACCGCGGGCAAGAAGCCTGGGCGGGAGCGCAATGACGAGATTACGGTCTACAAGTCGGTCGGACTGGCGGCCATGGATATGGTCGTCGGCCGGGTGATCTACGACCGGGCCCTTGCGCTGGGGCTGGGCACCGAGGTGGATCTGTTCGCGTCATAGGCCTTCCTTGTGTTTCCCCGGAGGTCGTCACGGTACAGACGCTGCCGGTCCGTCCTGAGGATGGCGAGTTCGTGTACCGGGTCTGCGCCGCTTCCCGTGCCGACATTCGCTACGGCATGGAGTGGCAGGTCAGCGGATAAGAAAGACAGTCCAAAGCAGACAGGACCAGGGCAATCCTGGTCCTGTTTTTCATGCTCGTTTCCCACAAGGCTGGCTGCACAACCTGGACTTCTTGTGCCTCCGCCGGTTGGGCTGGGCAGGACGTCGCCCCGCCCCCCTCTAATTCTGTGCCGCAAAACCCTGATCGGCGGTGAATGCCGCACTGATCACATCCGCCGAAATACCCGTTCGAAGGACGATGCGGGCGATCCACTCCCCTTGGGTCTGACACGGCTCTTCCACGACGGCTCCACCTTCCAGGTTCCAAAAACTGCTGCCCCTATCGTACTCCCAGTGTTCAGTTGTGCCGGTCGCAGGATGCGGCAGCAGCATCTCGCAGAACGGCCGGCGCAGCAAGTTTTGCGAGTGGTGGCACGCCAGTTTCAAGGCGTCATCCGACAGCGGTTGCAGATCATAACACTGATTGCCCACTTTCCCGTTCGAGCGCCGGTAGGAGACGTGGAGCAGGTCAGTGGATCGGAGAATGCGCACCTCCCTGCCCGGGAAGAAACCTGTGTGCCATCCGTCCGAGAAGGCGTCAGAGCACGTGTCGACCAGGATTGGCTGCAGCCACTGGTCACCCAGATCACAAAGGAACTCGCTTCCGGTCCGATCGATGGCAATTACGGCAACATGTGCATCAGGCGTGCAAAGGTCATGCCCGACGATGCGAGCGGGAGTCCCGGACGTCCGAAACTCATGGTGGAGCCAAAGGGCCAGGTCAAAACAGTTGCCTCCTGTTCCGTGCATGCGGCGGTGCTCGACCATCTCGTCTACCGTTCGCTGACGAGCGGTCCCCTTACACCGGTCGTACCACCAGCCCTTTGTGAACGTTTCCATCGGTACGCCGGCAAAGCGACTCCAGACATTGCTGATCTCGTAGGGAGCTTTCATGTTGGTCCTCCTATGCCACCTCAGACCTAACCTTACCCAGAATGAACGCCACGAGGTCTTCGCTCAGGGAGTAGACGACCGGGATTACCACCAGCGTCAGCAGGGTGGAAATCGTCATGCCACCGATCACAACCGTGGCCATGGGCGCCTGCAGATCGGAGCCTTGGGAGTACCCCAGCGCCAGCGGGAAGAGGCCCAGAAGCGTGCACAGCGTGGTCATCAGCACCGGCCGGAGCCGGGTCGGGCAGCCTTCTTTCAAAGCGTCATATACCGAACGTCCTTCACGCCTGAGCTGATTGACGTGGTCGATCATGACGATCGCGTTGTCGACCACGATGCCGACCAGCAAAATGACGCCGATCATCCCCGAAATATCGAGCGACCTGCCCGTCAGGATCAGGCTGCCAAAGACCCCGGAGAAGCAAAGCGGCACCGTAAACATGATCACGAAGGGGTGAAGCCAGGACTCGAACTGGGCCGCCATCGTGAGGTAGACCAGGGCGATGGAGAAAAGCAGCGCCTGGAGCAGACCACCGAAAGCGTCCTCCATTTCGGCGTTCTCGCCGCCGTAAGTGACCGCATAGCCGGGCGGCATGGCGATGCGCCCCACCCGGGCCTTGACGTCATCCATCACGCTGCCCAGGTCCCGGCCGTGAATCTGGCCGGTAATCCTGACAACACGGGCCCGATCTTCACGCTCGACCACCGTGGGCCCCACGGCCCTCTTCAGGGTTGCCACGTCGCCCAGCGGCACGGCCTGCCCATAGCCCGCCGATATGGGCAATTGGGCCAGCGCGTCCACATCGTTGCGCGCCTCCTCCGTCGCCCGGAGCAGGATGTCGAACTCCTTGCCGCCCGAGCGGTACTTGCTAACGGCCTGTCCTTTGACGGCAGACTGGACGGCCACGGCAATCTGGGAGGGGCTGAGGCCGTAAGCGGCGGCTCGGGCCCGGTCGACCTTCACCTGGACTTCGGGGAGGCCCTCATCGATGGACGTGCGGACTTCACGGGCGCCGGCGACCTGCGCGATCTCGGCGGCAGCATGATTGGCCAGGCTCTCCAGGACCGTCAGGTCATCGCCCCGGATCTCCACCTCAATCGGGACGCCGCCCGGGTCCAGCATGCCGCTGGCGTCTACCGTCACGCGGGCGCCCGGAATGACCACCTTCTCCCGAAGATCCTCCATGATCTCCTCCAGGCCGCGTTCCCGCTGATGCTGATCCACCAGGGCGCCGACCACGTAACCTTCGTTGGTCGCGCCGCCCCGGGTCGACCACGGATCGCCCACCGAACCCACCGCGACGTACATTTGGCGAAGTTCCGGCAGCTGCCCGACGGCGTCCACAGCCCGGCTCATCGCCTTTTCCGTCTCCTCCAGGCGCGTGCCCGGCGGCATCCGCACATTGATGCGGAACTCGCCGGTGTCCGTGCGCGGAATGAACTCGAAGCCCAAGAAGAAATACAGAATGCCCGCCAGCGCCAGCGAGGCCAGACCGAAGCTGACGACGGTCCAGCGCCGGTCCAGCGCCCAGATCAGCGTCCGGCGGTAGCCGCGATCGAGCGCATCCAGCCTGGCTGTCCACCACAGGTACATCCGGGAGGGCGGCTTCGGCGGCCCTTTCCGATCCCGCAGCAGAGCCCGGGCCATAATCGGGACCAGCGTCACCGAAACGGCGAGCGAAGTCATGAGCGAGTAGGTGACCGAAAGGGCCAGTTCCTTGAAGTACTGCTGGGCAAGTCCGGTGATCCAGACCACGGGCAGGAAGACGACGACGGTCGTGATGGTTGATGAGCTTACGGCCAGACCGACCTCGCCCGCACCATCCAGCGTTGCATCCTCAATGCTCTTGCCCATCTCCTTGTGACGGAAGATGTTCTCCAGCACCACGATTGCCCCGTCCACCATCATGCCCACACCGAGGCTCAGCCCGCCCATCGACATCAAGTTTAGGGTGACGCCGCCGAAGAAGAGCGGCCCGAATGTGGTTACCACCGAAATGGGAATCGCGATGGCCACGGCCAAAGTCGCCCGAAAGTGCCGAAGGAAAAGGAACAGCACGACGATGGCCAGCAACCCGCCCTGCCAGCCGCTCTCCGCAATGCTGTTGACCGATGTAAGCACCATTTTGGACTGGTCCATCAGCACGCTGCTCTTTACACCTTCGGGCAGTTCCCGGCTGAAGGCCTCCATTTCGGCCTTGACTGCTCTTGCGACGGCCACCGTATTGGCGCCGGTCTGCTTCTGAACATCCAGGCCGACGGCGGGCCGACCGTCAATCCAGACCTTGCTGGTAACATCCTCATAAGTGTCCTTGACTTCTGCAATGTCGCCCAAGCGGATGGGACCGAGGCGGAGGTCCTTGATCTCATCCACCGAGGAGAACTGGCCAAGGGTGCGGACCAGCAGCTTCGTCGGGCCGGACTGCACTTCACCGCCGGGCAGGTTCAGGTTATCGTAGCGAAGGGCCTGTGCTACCTGGTCGATCGAGATGCCCGACGCCTGCAGCCGCCGAGGATCAACAATCACCTGAATCTCCCGCTCCACGCCGCCCTGGATGTTGATCGAAGCAACCCCTTCAAGCCGCTCCAGGCGCGGTTTCAGCTTTTCTGCGGCCAACCGCTTCAAGTCCGCCGGGTCCATGCCGCTCAGGCCAACCGTCACCACGGGCAAAGCCTGCGGGTCGATTTTGTAGACCATCGGGGCGCCGACGCCATCCGGAAAGAGACCCTTCACCTGGTCCACCCGCTCACGCATGGCCAGGGTGGATTGATCCATGTTCGTACCCCAGTCAAAGTAGACCAGAACAACCGACTGTCCCTCGGTGTTGCGCGACTGTACGCTGGTGACGCCGCCCACGGTGCCCATGACCTCTTCGAGGGGGCGGGAGACAAGCTGCTCCACTTCTTGAGGGCCGGCGCCTTCGTATTCGGTGGATATTACGGCCAAGGGGTACTCCATGGCCGGGTACAGGTCTACAGAGAGCTTTCCGAGCGATACGGCGCCGATGACCAGGGCCGCGAGGAAGAAGACGATCGTCGGCACGGGGTGCTTGAGGGAGAACCTGACCCAACTCATGGGCTCGTGCTCCTTCCCACCTGGACGGGCGCCCCGTCATAGAGCCGGTTCTGCCCGGCGACTACCACCATGGCGCCTGCTTGGAGGCCTTCCACGGCCACAGTGTCGCCCGACGTTACCGAGACCGTCACTTGCTGCTGGACGGCCTTCTCCCCTTCGACGACGAAGACCACACTCTCGCCATTGCGCTCCAGCACGGCCTCGACCGGCAGCAGAATCCCTTCCAGCTCTCGGACGGCAAACCGCACCTGGGCGAACATGCCGCCTTTCAGCACACCCTCCGGGTTGGGGAGCGTGACCCGCACCTGATACATGCGGCTTTGCCGGTCCATATTCGGGCTGACCGCCTCGACCTTGCCCGTGAACTCCCGGTTCAGGGCGGTCACCAGCACCGGCACGTGCCCGCCGACGGTCACGTTGTTCACGTCGCTTTCCGCGACGCCTGTCCGGATGACCACGGTGCTCAGGTCGACCAGCTGGAAGACCGGGTTGCTCGTGCCCACCATGGCGCCCGGCTCCACCATGCGTGCGGTCAGCACACCGTCCGCCGGTGCTGTAATCCGGGTGCGCTCCCAGTTGGTGCGGGCCATGTCCGCCGTGGCTCTGGCCGCCGTAACCTGCGCGGTCACCAGGGAGAGCTGGGTTTCGAGTTGTTCGACCTGCTGCTTGCTCACGGCCCCGGCGTCAAACAGGGTCCGCAGCCGAGCGAGCTGCCGCTCCGCTTCGGCCCGCTGCGCTTCGGCCTGAGCCACGTTGGCTTCGGCCTGGGTCAGCTGGTTGGCAGCGTCGCGGTCCTCCAGCTCGACCAGCAGGTCACCGGCCTTCACGCGGTCGCCCATCTCCCGGAGGACAGCGACAGCCTTACCTGATGTTTTGGGGGTCAGATTGACCAACAGCACCGGTTCGACCTGGCCGGAGGCTACCGTACTGGCGGTGATCTTCCCAACCTTAGCCTCAGTCACCGACACGGCGATGGGCTGGACCGGCGGCGCCTCTTCTTTTTGGGCGCAGCCAGTGAGGAGCAGCACCGCTGCAGCGATGACGATGATCTTCTTCATGCCCGTACCCCCGTGTTTACTGTCCCGGCCTGCCGGCGGGCGCCTGCAGGTCGGCACGGATTGTGCTGCCGGGGCCGGGGCTCAGCAGCGGTGTAATGATCGCTTCGCCCGGCGCCAGGGTACTGAAGGTGAACAGACCATCCCAGACGGCGACCGTGTAGCGCCTGCCGGGCGCCAAATCCGCGAAGCGGTAATAGCCCAGTTCATCGGTGACGGCCTGTGCGACGGCGGTGTGCCGCCCTTCCTGCCAGAGGACAACCTCCGCCCTGGCAGTCGGTTTTCCATCCGGCAGATAGACCTGCCCGACAATGGCGGCTCGCGGCGCCACGGCGAGGTTGACCACCGCACCGAAGTCGGCGCCCGGATCGACAACTGCGGGCGCTGTGCTCTCGGTGCTGTCAGCCCGGGCTGCCCGGATCAGGTACTGGCGGCCCGGTATGGCAGGTACGGACAGCGAATACGTGCCGCTGCCGCTGACGGCTGCGGTCCACCGCTTGCCGTCCGCAGGGCTCACCAGCGTGACCGTGGCGCCTTCGGCAGGCAGATCGGCGCCGGCCTTCACTTCGCCTTGGATTACGGCAACTTTGGGCCGGAGCGTGAGGCTATGGGTCAACACGCCGCCCGGCGTCAGGGCGACCGGATCTAGCAGCGTTCCGCCCGGCGCAGTCGAGCTCTCGAAGTACCGGTCATCCGTCACCACAGGCAAATACCGGGTCTGCTTGGCCACGGGCAGGTTGGCAAAAACGTAGCGGCCGAGGCTGTCCGTGACTGTCCGCAGGACGGTGCCCGCACCTTCGGGCACCAGCGAAATGCTCACGCCGGATACGGGCAGGCCCCGGTCGTTGAGCGCCCGCCCGGCAACCTGCGCTGTGGCGGGCTGCAGGGTGAAATCGGCCCGGTTGGTCACTTTCTGCCGCACGTCGACCAAGGCGGGCGGCGGCGTACCGTCACCCGTCTCCTGCAGGTCGGTGGGGATGTAGCCGGCCTTTGCGACGGCCACGTGGTAGCCGCTGGACGTCTCCGGATCGACCGCATCCTCCACGTTTGCGTTCACGGAAAGGCGGTATCGCCCCTGAGCGTCCGTCGTCGCCTGGACCGAAGAGATCCCCCGCGATGCCGTGACGGTCGCACCGCTGACGGGGTCGCCCAGGTGATCGCGCACCGTGCCGACAATCGCCGATGAGCCGTATGACGTCGTGTCGGTCTGGTTGGCGCTCACGTCCGCAGCGGCCCGGTCGCCGCCGGCGACGGTGATCCAGGTGGAGGCTGCGTGTTCTTCGCCCGAGGTCGGGACTGCCCGGACCCGGTAAGTTCCGGCGGGCAGGTTGCTGAACAGGAAGTACCCATTGTCGTCGGTCTTGCCGTTCTCAACTGTGCCAAGGTCACTGCGCTGCAGTTCGACAGTTGTGCCGCTCAGCCCCCCGCCGCTCTCGCTCAGCACCGAGCCGGAGAGTTCGGCGTAGAGCGGGTTGAGGCTGATGCGGCTGTCACCGCTGTAGTTGACCCAGGTGCCCGGATTGACCGCAAAGGCGGCCGACGCGAATGTCTCGTACCCCGGCCCCGAGAGGCGCACCTGGTAGGTGCTGTCCGCCCAGGGGGGCGCCGCAAAGTGGAAGTACCCGAACATATCCGTCACGGTGCGGTCGACCACACCCCAATCGCCCAGCAGCAAGTCCACTCTGATGCCGTTGACCGGGAGGCCGGTCCGGGAGTTGACCACTTCGCCCGTCACCGGGCTGGACGACGGCGTCATTTCGGCATCTACCTGATTGAGCACGCCGGGCGCCAGCGACACGTCCGTCTGGACAAATGGCTGGGACGCCCGGGCCTCCACCTGGACGACATAGGCGTCCCGCGCCTGGAGGCCGGCAATCGTGTAGGCCCCATCGGGGCCGGTGAGGGCTGAGGCCTGCAGGCCCAGGTTTGTCAGCCAGACTGACACCCGGGCGCCCTCCACCGGGCGGCCCCGCTCATCGGTGACAAGGCCGATAAGTGAGGTCTCGTACGGCGTCGCCGTGATGGTCAGGGTCGGCCCGTCGGTCGAGGGGACGTAGGGCCGCTCTGCGACGGCGTGCCCGTCCGCCCACGCCCGGATCCAGAAGGAGAAGCCTTCCGGCAGTGGAACGGAGGCTTCGCCGCGGGCGTTCGTCTGGGTAATCCGAAACTGGTCTGCGCCAGGCGTTAGCACCTGAACGGCCGCCTCGGCGAGGGGTTCGCCATGCGCTCCGACCACATTGACGACCACGGACCGGGCAGGGGCCGGCGCGGCCGCCGCCCCGCCCGTCAGAGCGAGCACAAGGATGGCGCTGAGCACTGCCTTACGCATAGGTTTCAACTCCATTACTGCTGTCCGCGGCCCAACAAGGCGGAACAGACGAAATCGGCGAAGTCGGACTCCAGCCGCGACGGGTAGACCTGCACCGGCCAACCGGCAAAAAGCTGTTCGGCGTTGGGCTCCAGAATCACCATCGCCCAGATGGCAGCCATCAGCCCGATGGTCATGATCAGGGGGTTAGGCGGCGCCTGAGCGGGGTCGAAGCCCCGCAGTTCCACCAGGGCGTGCCATTCGTCCTCGGTGATGCTCTGGGAGACTTCTTGCATCAGAATTTGGGCGATCTCCGGGTGGTGTTTGCCTTCGGTGAAGAGGATGTTGAAGATCCCGATGTGTTCCCGGACCACCCGTACTCGCTCGATCATGCGGCGGCGGAGCCGGTCGCGGGGCGTGCCGTCCCGGACGATCGCTTTTTCACGCCGGATGATCTCCTGAATGGCAGGCTCAACGCAGGCGATCAGGAGCTCCTTCTTGTCCTTGTAGTAACGATAGATGGTGCCCTCAGCGATGCCTGCCGTCCGGGCGATATCCGCCGTCGTGGTGCCGCGGAAGCCGGACTGGCCGAACAACTGGCGGGCTGCCGCCAGAATGCGTTCCTGGGTTGTTTCCATATGGCTGCCTCCCTTGTTTCGTCAGGCTCGAACCGTTTCCGCTGGCCAGGAGTTACGGACGGAAACGGTCCGCCCCTTCCTTCAACTCCCTACAGATCGCCGGTAGCCTGGGACAGCCTGGCCATTTGCACAGCGAGGCTCGCGGCGGCCTGAATGCGGGCGGCGTTGGCCTGTAGGGCGCTCGCAAACGCAGACTGCACCTCCAGGTAGGTGCCCAGACCCGCTTCATAGCGCAGCTCCGCCAGGCGCAGGGCTTCCTGCGCCGGCCCCAGGGCCTGCTCACGCGCCTGCAGCTCGGCCAGGGCGCCCCGGCAGGCCTCCAGGCTCTGCCGCACTTCGGTGCGGGCTTTCAGCACGGCCATTTCATATTGGGTGGCTGCCGCCTGCAGTTGCAGCACGGCCGCGCCGGACCCGGTACCGACCATCGTCAGCTGCCCGCGGCGGGCAATAATGTCGAGCTTGGCCTGACGCAGGTCCGGCCGTTCCGCAAGGGCCTTATCGGTTAGCGCCGCCAGGTCATCCGGCAGCGCCACGTCCCCCGAACTCGGCAGAGCGCTTGCCGGGTGCATGCCGTCGGGCAGGATCTGACCGGTCACCTGTTCCAGGGCGGCCCGGGCCGAGTCCCGCATGGCGGAGGCGCCTGCCAGGGCGGCTTGCTGGCCCGTCGCCTGGGCTTCCGCCTGCAGCAGGTCGAAGCGGGCGACGGCCCCGGCCTCAAAGGCCGTGCGTACCTGCGACTCCTGGGTCTGTGCCCGGGCGAGGGCGCTCTCCTGCGCAGCGACCAGCGCGTGAGCTTTCTGCCACTCTACGTAGGCCTGCAAAGTGCCGAGCCGAACCTGCTGCCTGGCTGTGTAGTACTGAATGACGGCGTCCTCGAAGTTGACCTGCGCCTGGCGGGAGGCATCTTCCGGCGCGATGGTGTTCTGCGACAGGGTGACGCCGTACTGCATCTGCAGGTAAAGCGCTGCTGCCGGACCCAGGTTGGCCGCCTGGGCCGGGGCCGCGGCCCACGTGTTGCGCGATGATGCCACCTGGTACTCGGCGAGCCGCACGCCGGGGTTGTTGGTTTCGGCCAGAGCCAGGGCCTCCTGCAGCGTCAGGGTCTGGGCAGTCGGCGGAGCATTTGCTGCCGCACCGGGCGGGGCGAGCAGCAGGGTCGTGAGCAGGGCCGCTGCCGCGAGGGACGGGCGCCTTGCTGCCATATTTCATCACACCTCTGGTAAGTTCCGGGTTTCCAATATGTGGGCCGGAGTGAGTCCTCACTCATTGAAGAACGGCCTGCCCATATATGTCAATTCCCAAACATGAATATTGGATCCCCACCATAACCTCGCGGGAAGCACCCTGGACGATTAGGCGAAATCTAGACAATGAATAGATATGTGGTCTACCATGGTAACGCAGTAGGGAAGAAGGAGACCTGATATGCGCGTCGACTATCACACCCACCATCACCGTTGCGGCCATGCCTCCGGGAACATGGCCGACTACGTGGAAGCGGCCATTGCCGCCGGACTCGACGAAATTGGCCTTAGCGACCACGCGCCGATTTACCACCTCGGCCGTGACCCGCACCCATATCCGTCCACGGCAATGTCGCAGCACGAGCTGCCTCATTACGTCGCCGAAATGGTGCAGGTTCGCGAACGGTACGCGGACCGCATTGCCGTCAGGCTTGGCGTCGAGTCCGACGCGCTGCCGGGTTGGGAGAAGCATTATCGTGAGCTCTGGGGCCGATATCCCCTCGATTATGTAATCGGCTCGGTTCACTGGCTGGGCGACTGGTCGATCTTCTGGGAAGACCGCCCTGACGGCAAATCCACCCGGGAGATCTACGCGGATTATCTGCACGCCACGCAGGCTGTCGCCCGCAGCGGGGCATATGACATCATCGGACACCTCGACTGCATCAAAACCGCGGGCCACCTGTCCGACCGGGGCATCACGCCCTTACTGGAGCAGACGGTGCGGGTGCTGGCGGAGACGGGTGTTGCGGTCGAACTGAACACATCCGGCTGGCGCAAGTCCTGCAACGATTGCTACCCCCGGGGTGAACTCCTCGCATGTTGCCACCACCATGGCGTCCCCGTCACGCTCGCGTCCGACGCCCACGCTCCGCGCCAGGTCGCCGCCGGTTTCGACCGGGCCGTGGCGCTGCTTAAGGAAGTCGGCTATCGGGAAATCGCCACCTTCATCGGGCGCCGTCGGAGAATGGTCCCCCTGGACTGACGCAGCATAGAACAGGCTCCCCCAACATCGGGGGAGCCTGCTATCGTTCCAGAAACCTGATCAAGCTGCCTTGTGCTTGCCGCCCAACAGCCAGAGCATGCCGCCCAGACCATAGAGCAGCGAGGTGAGACCGAAGAACCAGCCGATGCCGGGAATCGCCTTGAGACCGACCACCACTACAGCGCCGACCACATAGAGCAGGGGCCAGTTCCAACCGGCCATGAAGGGGACATACTCGCCCATCAGCTTACCAACCGTGTATGCCACCAGCATCTGGCCGATGAAGACCATGACGAACAGGGCCGCCATCGTCATGAAGCTGAACGGGATACCCACCACGGTCAGCAGCAGGATGATGAACGCAAACGGGAACGCCACGAAGGTGATCAGACCGGTCAGGGGCACCTGCCACGGCTTCTCCACGACCGTCTGCGGGAATGTGCGGCGCAGGACCGGGAAGAGGGCCAGAATCAGCAAGCCGAATCCCACGAAGCCGATGAGACTGACCACGGACCACCACCGGAAGGCCGGGTAGTGGGTGCGGTCCCAGTTGGTCCGGGCGTAATGGTACGTAACCGGTCCGGTTTTCGCAGCCGGATCAAAAACCGCTTCGTGGCCGCTCGTGTACGTGACCGGACCCTCAATCGTGCCCTTGATCGTCAGGTTGTTGACCCAGGCCTGCAGTTCCTGTCCGATCCGGCCGTTGAACGTTGCCGAATTGGCGCCGATCAGGGCGCCCCGCCCGACAGTGCCGTCGTGCTTGAAATGATCGGCCCCCACCACGAGGCTGCGCCCGATCGAGGCGGCTGCATCGGTCTCCACCCGGGAGCCGCCGGCCACAAATGTGTTGTCCACCCGGCCGCTGGCGATTACGGTGTTAGCGCCCGCCAGGACGGATCCCGTCACATTGCCGGCGATCTCTACCCGTGAGGCACCGGCCACCAGGTTGCCGTTGATGGTGCCCTGCACCAGCACATCCTGCCCGAAAGCGAACACATCGCCGTTCACGGTGCCGTCAATGATATTCGTGTTGCCGAACAGGAACAGGTCGTCGTTGACGGTTTCGCCTTTCTCCACGGTCACCCGCACGCCTTCCCGCATATCGATGGCAAACGCCGAGGGCACCGCCGCAAACAGCAGAATCAGGGTTGTCAGCATACCGAACCAAAGCTTACGCATTTGTCTTATCCTCCTTCTTCATCCAACGGGAACGCATCAGCCAGATCAGGGCGGTCAGGGCCAACGCCGGCCAAACGGCAGTCAGCAGACCGCCCTGCCCGATATAGACCAACAGTCGAAGGACGGCGGGAAATATGCCCCGCACGGCGTCAACCAGGAAGTCCACCGGGCCGCCCCACCGCAATTGCCTGCCGATCAGACTGCTCATCTGGGCAAACAGGTAGGCGGTAAGCAGTACGAACGCAACCAAAATCGTCAGGGTCACCGGTTCCTTGTACCAGGGCCGGATTCGTTCCAGCACCGGCTCTGTCAGGTCAACCGATGCGATCCATCCAGCTTCGGCTTCATCGAGATGCAGAGCCTGTGCCAGCGCATCATCATCGGCGGCCACTTGCGCCAGCAGAGCGGCGCATTCCCCGCAGGTGGCCAGATGCTCGGACACGGACTCCCTTTCCATCAGATCGATCTCATCGGCCAGGAAGCGCTGCAGGAGTTCGGGTTGAACGTGCTGCATCTGGCTGCACCTCCGTTTCCGTCAACAATTTGCGGAGCTGTTGTTTTGCCCGGTGCAGAAGCGTTCCCACCGTACCGATCGGAATGCCTGTCTGCCGGGCGATCTCCTGGTAGCCGAGCTCCTGAAAGTAGTACGCCACCACCACTTGCCGTGCGGGGAGGGGGAGTTGGGCGACCGCGGCTCGCACCCGCTCCCGGTCTTCCGCCAGGTCCACGATGGACGGGGCCCCGTCCGCCGGGTCACTGACGTTTTCCAGCACCTCGTCGGGCGCCGGCGATGCCTGGTGTTTACGCGTCCGGCGCAGGAAGGCGATGCACTCGTTGGTGGCGATCTTGTACAGCCAGGGGCGGAAGGGCTGACCGGGGTCGTACCGGTCCAGGTGCCGGTACGCCTGGATGAACGCCTGCTGAGCCACATCGGCTGCATCTTCCCGGGAGCCCGTCATGCGCAGGCATAGCGCGAGCACCTGGGACTGATACTGCCCGACGATTGTGGCGTAGGCGTTCTTGTCGCCGTCCTGGCACCGGTCGATGGCCTCGCGTTCGTCCACCCTTCTCGCCTCCTTTCACCCGGTAATACGCGCAGTCTTCGCAGTTTCTTTCAGATGCCCCTACTTTTTTTCATTACCGGGCGATAAAATCGCAGATATGAGTACAAAAACGAATTCAGCAACGGTCGGTGCAGCGCTCGTAGCGCTTTCCGCTCTTGGCTACTCGACCAACCCGATTTTCGGGAAGCTCTCCTATCAGTTCGGGGCCAACGCTGTCAGCCTGCTGGCCATCCGGTATTCGATTGCAGCGGCCCTGCTTTGGGCAACGGTCGCCCTGCGCGGAGAGTCGCACGGCCTCAGCACCCGCCAGAAGCTCCGGCTCACGGTGCTGGGCGGGTTTGGCATGGGGATGGTCTCCATGCTTTACTTTGTCGCGCTCCAGCATATCGGGGCGAGCCTGGCCACCGGGCTCTTCTATACATATCCGGCATTTGTCGCCGTGGTTGGTCTGGTTCGGGGTGAAGGCATTACCCGCACGGGGCTGGCCGGCCTTCTGCTGACCGCCGCCGGCACCTGGCTGTTGCTCGGCAGCGACCTGGGCGGCTTTACGTGGACCGGCGCCCTGCTCATTCTGAGCTCCGCGGGCCTGTACACGATGTACATCGTCGTCAGCGATGCCTGGACTCGCGGCATCGCCCCGACGGTGTCGGCCACATACGTGACAACGGGCGCCCTCATCGTTTCCCTGGTGGCGGCAGCCGCAGCCAGGCCAGCGGTTCCCGGGGTCGGGGCGTTTCTGGCAGGTGGCGGACTGGCGCTCTTTTCCACGATACTCGCCATGATCACGTTCTTCGCCGGGCTGCCCAGGGTCGGGCCGACCCGGGCGGCCATCATCAGCACGCTGGAGCCCGTCTTTACCGCCTTGCTGGCCGCAGCGGCCCTGCATGAGCACCTCAGTCCGCTCCAGTCACTGGGCATCTTCCTGGTCGTCACGGGCGCCGTAGCGGCCCAACAGCGGGAGAGGGCGAACGCCAAAAAGACCTCACAGCCAGTCAAGGCGTGAGGTCTCCTTTCTATGGGGAAGATGATCGGCGTTACCCGGGCATAATGTCAACCGCTACATGTATGTTCAGGTCGCCGTGGACCGTGCTCAGCGGAATGATGAACCGGGGCAGGCCAAGCGTGGAGATGCGGGACCTCCGCCCGATCATGATCGTCGGCGGCGTGATGTCGCAGTTGCTGATTCCCACCTGCTCAAGCTCCACCAGGGTGCCGCCCGCAATCAGGTTGCCCAGTTCGGCAATCGCACTGAGGCCCATCTCCGTCAGTTCTTTCTGCGGCTCGCCAACCATGCTCCCGGCGATCATACGGGCGGTCGCTGCCGGCATGCCTACCAGGACCATGCCCCGGACGCGTCCGACGATGGCCACGTATACCGTGACCTCGTCCGAAACCTGGTCCGAAGGGTCCATGTGCAGACCGGTGCGCCGAACCGGGGCCTTCGTCTCTCTCATGAGGCTGTTGGTCGCCCCATTGAGAAAGGCGTTCAGGACTTCGGCTTTCATAGTGGTGATCATGACCGCCTTATCTAAAAGAAATGTGCCTGTACTGATTCCGCAAACCCCAGGCAAAATCCTTGTTTTGGGTATTATTTGCAGTGGCGAACCATTCGGCCCTAGGCAACTCACCGATCCGGAACACTTGGTCCCTCTTGATCGTCTAAATGATCTCAGGGGGGTCACAACCGCCATGCGTGTTATCTATGCGTTTGTCACGCAGGGTTTCCGGCAGCAGGCCGCCTATCGGGTGGAAGGCTGGCTGGGCATCCTGTCCAGTCTGATCTGGTTTGTGCTCTATGCCGGCATCTGGACAGCGCTCCTGCGCGGCGACCCTGCGGCGCTGCAGCGGCAGATGATCTACATCATTGGCAACCAGTTTCTAGGTGAACTGCACTTCCTGCCGGTCTGGGAGATCAGCGGCAAATTCCGTCAGGGCGACGTCGGTCTGGAACTGATCAAGCCCGTCGCTCTGCCTCTGCGCATCCTGGCCGACTTCTTCGGCCGCTGCCTGTTCAGGCTCTTGCGGGCGCTGCCCGTGTACATCATCATTTGGGTAGCCTTCGGCCTCCCCAAGCCGGCGCCGGGGCAGATCGCCCTGTTTGTGCTGGCGGGGCTTGTGGGCTGGGTGATCAACGCGACCATGCAGGTCTCGCTCACCCTGATCGCCCTGTGGACTGTCCAATTTGACGAAGCAGAGCAGCTTTTCGGTATTGCCAACAGCCTCCTGTCCGGCGCCTTTATTCCGCTCTATTACCTGCCGGTGTGGGTGGGCAACGTTGCCCGGTTCCTGCCGTGGGCGGGTGTCTACTTTGTACCCTCGGCCATCCTGTCGGGCGCCCTCAGCGGCGCCGGACTGATGCAAGCGCTGGGGCTGCAGGTCCTGTGGGCCGTCCTCGGCGCCGGTGTGCTCGCCGCCATGTGGCGGGCCGGCAGCGGCAAGTTGGTCATGCAGGGAGGGTAGAAAATGCTCGGGACATGGAAGCACGACTTCAGTTGCTGGTGGCGCATGGCCCGGGCACAGGCCCGCTCACAAATGCAGTACCGGGTCAACTTTGTCGCGATGATCATTTCGATGGTCATGACCTATGGCGGCCAGTTCATCAACCTGTTCTGGCTGACGCAGCGGTTTCGCGAGGTCGGCGGGTGGCGCCTGGAGGAGATTGTCCTGCTCTATTCCCTGGCGATCCTGGCCTGGGGGTTTGCCGTCAGCTTCTTCTTCAGTCTCCACGGCTTCGAGGATCAGGTGCGCAACGGTACGTTCGACCGGGCCCTGCTGCGCCCCATGAATCCCTTGTTTCATGTGCTCGGCAGCCAGTCGCCCATTGGCGGCATGGGGCAGTTCGCCTTCTCGATTGCGGCCTTCATTTTCGCCTTCAGGGCGACGGGCTTGAGCCTTACCCCCGTCAAGCTGATCTACCTTGTCCTGACGGCCTGCGGCGGCGGGCTGATCCTCGGCGCCGCCCTGATTCTCGTGGCTACCCTGGCATTCTGGACGACCCGGACGTATACGTTTTATTGGTCGATCGTCTTTCCGGCCCGCCAGCTCATCAACTATCCGGTCTCCATCTACCACCGTTCCCTGCAGATCGTGTTGACATTTGCCGTACCGTTTGCGTTCATCAACTATTTTCCGGCGCACGTGCTCCTGGAGCGAACGGGGCAGCTAAGCGTGCCGCTCACGGCCTGGGCCACGCCGCTTGTGGGGCTGATGGTGATCGCGTGCGTCTATCGCTTCTGGGAGTGGGGCAGCCGATACTATACCGGGACGGGGAGTTAGGGACGGAAGAAGAAGAATTGGCCGCGAAGGACGCGGAGAACGCGGAAACGGACTAACACGGAAAATATACGCGATATATTTATTCTGTGTTTCGCCCTTTCCTCGTCTTCAGCGTCCTCCGCGGCTATTTCGGTTTTGATTTAAGGACCCGCTATTCCCGAACCACGGTATAGAAGTAGTCAATCAACGGCGGGAGCTGTGAATTCATCGCGCCCAGGTGCCAGACGCCCAGTCCCCCCAGGCCTAGTTCACGCATGACCCGGAACTTCGCCATGAGCGACCGGGCGTCCTCAAACCAGACTTCCCGCTGGCGCCCGCCCTCGCCCCGGTACCGGAACCAGGGCGCCTCCTGCGGCTCGTTGTACCGGATGGGCACCTCATTGCGGACGGCAATCTGGACGGCCTCATCGCTCGGCCAGGGGCGGGCCCGGTTCTCGGGCGTGTCCGGCAGCTCCCAGTCGTACGCCGTGGTGGAGATTCCGTTCAGGATCTTCTGTTTCGGCATGAGGGAGGCGGCGTACTGCATGACGCGGCGCGTCTGCGGCAGGGGTGCGATGGCCCCGGGCGGGCCGCCCACCCAGTGAAACTCGTAGTTCATCACGTACACCCGGTCGGCCACCTGGCCAATGCCCTGGTAATCATGTCCCCGGGCGTAGCCGAAGGTGGTCTCGTCGTACTTCGGCGGCACGGCCACGTTCAGGGGGCGGGCGCCGAGCCGGCCTTTCAGCTCCCGCAGGAAGTTCACATACCCAGCCCTGAGGTCGGCGGGAATGTTCTCAATGTCTGAATCGACCCCGGCGTAGCCCTTCTGCTGCACAATCTGCATGATATTGTCCATGACCCGTTCCCGAATACCCGCATCGGTAATGATCGTCCTGGCGATTTCGGGGCTGAAGGCGCCGCCGGGCTCCATGTTGGCAATCGACATCAGCGGTCGGGCGCCGGCCGCATATGTAGCCCGGATTGCTTCCGTATCGTTGATGGGCGGCAGTTCGCCTTCCGCCGTAATCAGGTGGGAGAAGATGGCCACCCAGGTCAGCTGTCTCGCCCACGGCTGGATATCTTCCGCGGTGACGCCCGGGTCGGTCAGGGGCAGGTAGCCGATCACTTCGGCCCGCTGCTGCACGGGTACGGGAATGCGCAGCGGGCGCCCGGGGTAGAGGGCCCGATCGGCGCCGGGGTTGGCCCGCGTCAACTGCTCCAGGGGCACGCCGCTGATCTCTGCGATTCGCCACAGATTGTCGCCGGGCTGCGTGACGTACCGGTTGGATGGCACGAGCAGCGCCTGCCCCCGCGTCACCGCCTGCGACGGCAGCCCGTTCAGGTTGACGAGCTGTTCCGCCGTCACACCCGTGCGCAGAGCGACGTCGGCCAGGCTTTCGCCTTGCCTGACTTCGGTCACATACATGAAATCGTCACCTCCTCCCCAAGGAATGCCGCTTCCCGGCCAGGGGTGACAAAAAACGAGTGCGCTCCGCGTCCGGAGCGCACTCGGAACCGATTTGGCTGGGCTAGCCGCCCTTCTTGTCTTCCGTCGACAGGTATTTCTCCGTACGCGCCAGAGGGTTGTTCCGCGTGGCGCCGTCCGCCACGTCGGAGCGGCCCTGGCCTTCCATGCTGGGCAGATAGCCGCCGTAGGCTTTCTCTGCCTTGCTGGGCTGCAGGTCCTGATCGCGCTGACCTTTCTTCGTCATCTCGCTCACCTCCCGCCACCCTGTAGGGTGCGCGGCGGCGCTACTTCCGATGACGCTCCCGGTCTGCTTCCGACCCGGCAAGATACGCACCCTCGTACGTAACGCCGTGCTGCGCAACAGCGTACATCAGATCGGCCACCTCTTTGAGGGTGACGTCGTCAGTCAGCAGGGTTACCTTGCAGGCATTGGGAATGAAATCGCCCTGGTAATCAAACTCCAGGGTGAACCGAGTGTCCTTTGAAAGACGATTCACGATCGTCTTGGGGCACCCGCCTCATCACATGCCTTCCACGTAGACTACAAATTCCCGGGGCATCGGCTCGACCTCCTTTCGCTTGAAACGTCTTCCTATGAGAAAGGATATCACAATGGTGGGACGGTTCGCCGTGACATCCATCACCTAAGTCTATCCACCTCTAGCCGCGCGACCGATTCCGCTCACAGTCGCAACGCGGTATGCTTGAGGAAGCAACAGACATCGGGAGGGCGCCATGACACCTATCCTGTCCATTGTTGGATGTGGCAAATGCGGCAAGACCACGCTGGTGGAGAGACTGGTAGCTGAGCTGACGAAACGCGGTTTCGCCATCGGCACGCTGAAGCACGACGTCCATGGCTTCAACATGGACCACGAGGGAAAGGACACGTGGCGGCACAAGCAGGCCGGCGCTCGGGCCGTGTGCATTATTGGGCCGGACCAGGTGGCCGTCATCCGGTCGACGCCGGACCGGGAGTTTTCCGCGTACGATGCGGTCAAGCTCCTGGGGCCGGTCGACCTGGTGATCACGGAAGGCTTTAAGCGGGCAGGCTTCCCAAAGATCGAGATCTTCAGCAGCGTCCGGAACGAGGGCGGACTGCTGTGCGCAGGCGACCCGCTGCTGCTCGCCGTAGCGGGCGATCTCCCGGTGGAGACCAGCGTTCCCTGCTTCGACTGGAATGATATCACGGCGATTGCGAACTTCGTAGAAGCGCGCTTTCTCAAGTAGAAGGAGGATGGATCGATGCTGCGAGTGGAGGAAGCGCGGGAGGTCATCCTCCGTCATGCCCCGCCCCGCCGGGTGGAGCGGGTGCCATTGGACCGGGCCCTGGGGCTCATTTTGGCCGGTGACCTGGCCGCAAAGGAGTCGCTGCCCCCGTTCCGGCGGTCCGGCATGGACGGCTATGCCTTGCGGTCCGCCGACACGGCGGCGGCGACCCGTGAGAATCCGGTGATTCTGCCCCTGACTGGAGTCATTCCCGCGGGGCACCCCCTGGCCGAACCGCTGCCGCCGGGCCAATGCGCTTCCATTATGACCGGCGGAGCCGTCCCCGCCGGGGCGGATGCGGTGATCCGCCTGGAAGAAGTCAGGGTGACGCCTGCGGGCGTAACGATTTTCCGGCATGTCCCGGAAAATGAGAACATCGCGCCCATCGGCGAGGACGTTCAGGAAGGGCAGGTCGTGCTCCGGGCCGGGCACCGGATCCGGGCCGCGGAGATCAACCTCCTGACCGCCATCGGCATCGGCGAGGTGCCGGTCTACGCGCCGCCCCGGGTCGGCATCCTGTGCACGGGCGATGAGCTGGTCCCCCTCGGTGCAGCGCCGGGGCCGGGCCAGATTCGCAACAGCAACGGGCCTTGTCTGGCTGCCCTGGTGCGGTCCGTGGGATGCATTCCGGTTGATCTGGGCACCGCCCTTGACGTTACGGACGTGATCGCCGGCGCCCTCGGCAACGTGACGGGCTGCGACCTCATCGTGACCACCGGCGGCGTTTCCGTGGGCGACTTCGATGTGGTGCGGGAGGCCTTGACGGTGCTGGGCGCCGAGCAGCTCTTCTGGCGCATTTCGCTCAAGCCCGGCACGCCGGTCTGTGCAGCGGTTCTCGAGGGACGCCTTGTCATCGGCCTGTCCGGGAACCCGGCGGCGGCCATCACGAACTTTGACCTGCTGGTCCGGCCTCTGCTGGACAGCCTGTGCGGTCGCGCCCGCATCGGGCTCCGGGAGGCCGAAGGTGTGCTGGACCAGCCGGTGCTGAAGACCGCCGGCATCGCCCGGTATTTGCGGGCGCGGGTCTACAGCGGCCCCGGTGGGGAGATCCGGATTGACACCGGCATGGCGCAGCGGGCGGGTATCCTCAGCTCTATGATGTATGCCAATGCGTATGCCATCGTCCCGGCGCACGAGGGGCCCCTGCCTGTGGGCGCCCGGCTGCAGATTCTGCTCCAGGATGATGCAGACGTAACAGTGCCGTCAAAATAGGACGCAGCCCCCGACAGCGGGTGTCGGGGGCTGCTTTTCTCAGCGAATTTAGCGATAGAAAATAGCGAGGCAGAGGCCGAAGATGAGATGCTCCACGGCATTGGCGATGATCGCGTTGGGCCCGCCGAACTTTACATACTCAAACCCGGGCACCGGGTAGATGGAGACCCGGAACTGGTTCAGACTCGGCAGGATCGCGGCCATTGAAATGGCGAAGGGAACCGCAGCATAGGCCAGGGCGCCCATGAGAGAATGCCAGGGCCAGAAGCGGGCGTACAGGAAAGCCCAACCGATTCCGCCGAAGACAAACACGATTGCGCCCACAGCCTTGGCGTGGCGCCCGGTGGCGCCGACCCAGCCACCGGTCACCGCCGTGAAGTCAAGCCTGGGAAGCCCCAGCGCCGGAAGCAGTAAATACATCGCAGCGAGAATGGCAGCCGACCCGGTCAACGCCGCCAGCAGCAGTGAACCTGCATGGACGTCTGACATGGGATCTCACTCCTTCGTTGTGTCAGTGGACTGAGGAGGAGTTCCGCGGGAAGGCTTTCATCACCTTGACAAAAAGGCGGAATAATCCGACGGAATAACACGCTTGATGGAGGTCTGCAGAGATGCTGCAAGGGAAGGTTGCACTTGTCACGGGCGCCGCCCGTGGCATTGGCAAGGCGATTGCCGTACGGCTGCAGGAAGCAGGTGCCACGGTTGTCATCAACGACGTGCTGGCCGAAGAACTGCAGCAAGCGCTGGCTGACGGCGCCGGCAGCTCGGCCGTCGTGGCGGACGTGTCCGCACGCCACGAAGTGCAGGCGATGGTCGATCAGGTCGTGGAACGGTTCGGCAAGCTGGACATTCTGGTCAACAACGCCGGTGTGGAGCCGAAGGCGCCCATGCTGGAAATGACCGACGAGCAGTGGAACCGGGCCATTGCGGTCAATCTGAACGGGGTTTTTCTTGGTACGCAAATCGCCGCCCGGCATATGGTCAGCCGGGGGCAAGGGGGGCGGATCATCCAGATCTCGTCCATCGCGGCGAAGAACTACCTGCCCAACTGCGCCAACTACTGCGCCTCGAAGGCAGGGGTAAACGGCTTTACCCGGGAGGCGGCCCGGGAACTGGCGCCGCACGGTATTACCGTCAACGCCGTCTGCCCGGGCGTCATTGAGACCGAAATGACGGCTGCCGCCCGCACCAATCCCGCCATGATGGAAAAGTGGATGCGGGAAATCCCCGCCCGGCGCCTGGGTCACGTGGAAGAAGTCGCTGCGTTCGTAGCTTTTCTGGCGTCCCCGGAAGCCGCATACATTACCGGGCAGTCGCTGAACATTGATGGCGGTAAAGTACCGTGGTAACAAAACGGAGGGGGCAGAGCAATTGCCCCCTCCGGTTCAATCTCCGAAACCCGCTTTCTCTGCCGGATGCGACCGGCGCCAGAGTCTGCGCACGGCTGAGGCGATTGCCACCAGCACCAGCACGCCCGCCAGTAGCGGAAGCGCTTCGGTGGCGTAGGCCATATACCGGCTGACCGCTCCGCCGGCCAGGGCCATGCCGAACGCCCACGGCCAGATGCCGGCGAACGTGTAGAGCACGAACTTCCCCATGTGCATGCGCATCATGCCGGCCGGAATGGAGATATAGTTGCCAACGGCCAGAGGGCGTGTCCACAGTACGGCGGCCTGACCGTACTTTTCGATGGCCCGCTCCAGCTTGACCCGCAGGGAGTCCGACAGCAGCCGGTCGAGCAAGCCGCGGCAGAAACGGCCGAAGGCATACTGCACGGCGGATCCGGCGGTGTAAGCAATAGAGAAGAGGGTGCCAAGCAGAACGGCGCCCTGAACGCCTGCGAACTTTGTGCCGGCAGCGGTCAGCACGACGGCACCGGGCCAGGGGATACCGAGTCCTTCGAGAACGCCTGAGAGGATGCTGCCCAAACCGCTGCCGCTGAAGATGATGTCGAAAACCACGCCCGCCCGTCCCCCTTTAGTGCCATGCACAATGAGTAAGACGGAGCGACTCAGAGTTTCACTTCACCGGTTCTCAAAAAATCTCGCGAAACTTACCGTTCTCCTGAATCAGCCGCCCGTAGGCCGCAACGCGGGGGCCTTTTTACCGGAATTCCTCCTCAGAAATGGGTCGGAGCCGGACGAGTTCGCTATTTCGTGTGATCGGAAAGCGTTTCCTGTCGAAAAGCGCTTGACCGGATGACGGAACCCGCTATAATGAGTAAATGTCCACGGTCACAATCACATAACATGGCGGTGTAGCTCAGTTGGTCAGAGCATGCGGTTCATACCCGCAGTGTCGGCGGTTCGAATCCACCCACCGCTACCAGTTCCCGCCGCCGTCTCCCTCAGGAGACGGCGGTAGCATGGACCGCTAGCTCAATGGTAGAGCATCCGACTCTTAATCGGACGGTTGAAGGTTCGAGTCCTTCGCGGTCCACCACAGTGCACTGCCCGGCAGTGCACAGGCCGGCCCCATCGTCTAGAGGCCTAGGACACCGCCCTTTCAAGGCGGTAACACGGGTTCGAATCCCGTTGGGGTCACCACGCGAATCGCCACCGAGCAATCGGTGGCGATTCTCAGGCTGCTGACAAACCCCGTCAGGAATCGTCCTGACGGGGTCATTTCATGCTTTTTCTTCTCTGTGGGCAAGGATAACGTGCAAGAGGGGCTAAGGCGGCTCCTCAGAGGGTGGTCTGCTGCCCTG
>Ga0196970_1000119_pt1 | contig 124285 bp, 106 predicted proteins | sample S1v_513CmetaG_FD_148672 | JGI IMG/M metagenome (GOLD analysis project Ga0196970, IMG submission 148672) | Soil microbial communities from Anza Borrego desert, Southern California, United States - S1+v_5-13C | ecosystem: Environmental > Terrestrial > Soil > Desert | place: USA: California... | reverse complement strand
CTCACCCACGGTTGTGGCCTGAGGGGCGTCGGGCGCCGTCCGCCTCGCGCCGGGTCCGGTGGCCACCGGACCCGGCGCTATCCAAGTTCCATCACGAAACAGGGACCCATTCCAGATACAAGGGGGATGCACAGCGTGACGCTGATTGCAGGGCCAGTACGTCACGCCTCTTGAAGATCCTCGTTTCGCTTCCCCCTCACCCAACCCTCTCCCCGGGGGGAGAGGGCTTGATCCGGCAGGAAAGGCAATCCGCCCTCACTGCCCGGCGACGCTGAGATCCATCACCGATTTCGGATCCAGCGCCTTGTCGACCTGTCCCTCGGACTGCCAGAACTTCACCTGGTTGACGATGTCGTCCACCAGAAGGCGGGCCTGCGGGTCGACATAGGGCAGGCCGGCGGCGACGATGTCCGGCTTCTGCTTGGTGGCGTCGGCGATGATGCCCAGCAGCTCGTCATAGCCGGGGCCCTTCACCAGAGCGCCCGAGGCGTCCTTGCCATTGAATGCGGCGTGGTATTCGGCCAGCGCCGTCTTGTAGGCGCGCATGAACCTCTCCACCAGTGGACGACGGTCCTTCATCGTCTTCGGCGACGTGAACAGGGCGCCCAGCTGCCAGGGCGTCTCGTCGCCGACCCAGCCCAGGATCTTGCCGGCGCCGTCGGCCACCAGCTGCCGCGACACGGTGGACGGCGCGATGACGGCATCGACCTGCCCGCCCTTGAAGGCGGCGACCATCTTCGGCACGTCCTGCAGCGGTACCATCGTCACGTCCTTGACCGTGAAGCCGTGCTTCTGCGCCAGCAGTCCGATCATGTAGTGGAAGGTCGAGCCCACCGTGGTGATGGCGATCCGCTTGCCCTTCAGGTCGGCCGGCGCCTTCAACCCGGCGTCATAGGCGGCGTTGGTCGCCACATAGGCGCTGAGGGGGAAGCCCGGTTCGTCGCGGCTCTGCGCCGCGATGATGGTGACGGCACCCTTGGAGGCGAGATTGTAGAAGCCGGCGGTCAGGCCGGTCACCCCGAAATCTGCATCGCCCGAGGTCACCGCGACCGGCACCTGCTGGGCCGAGGTGAACATCTTCAGTTCGACGTCCAGCCCTTCCTTTTCGAAATAGCCCTTCGCCTTGGCGATGAAGATCGGCCCGGAGGAGGACAGCGCCAGCACGCCGACCGTCGCCTTCTCCAGCGGCTGCGCCAGCGCGGCGGACATCAGGGTGCCGGCGGCGAAAGCCGCGCCGGCAGTGGCGATCAGGGCGCGCCGGGTGAGGCGGGCCACGGTCATGGCGGCGGTCATGGACGGAAATCCTCCCGATGGATGGTTCAGTTTCTTGGGAAAAAACCGGTCAACGCCAGTTCAGCAGGCGCCGTTCAAGCTGCGACAGCACGGTGCCGATGGCGAGTCCCAGCAGCGACAGGACCAGCACGCCGGCCAGCAGCGTGTCGGTCTGCATCAGGTTGCCGGCCATCAGCACGAAGGCGCCGATGCCGTATTCCGCCCCGATCATCTCCGCCGCCACCACCAGGATCAGCGCGATGGACGCGGTGATGCGGAAGCCGGCCAGAATGCCCGGCAAGGCACCCGGCAGAACGATGGAGCGCAGAATGGAGCGCCAGGGCAGGCCGAAGCTCTGCGCCATGCGGATCAGGTTGCGCGGCACGGAATCGATGGCGCTGTAGGTGGCGATGACGGTGGGGAAGAAGACGCCGAAGCCGATGGTGGCGAATTTCGACGGCTCGCCGATGCCGAACCACAGGATGAACAGCGGCAGAAGCGCGATCTTGGGGATCGGGAAGAAGGCCGACACCAGCGGCACCCCCACCGCGCGGGCGGTGGAGAAAATGCCCATGGCGAAGCCGACCAGCATGCCGCCCGCCGTGCCCAGCACCCAGCCGACGGCGATGCGCGCCAGCGACGCCTTCAGGTTCAGCCACAGCGAGCCGTCCGTCACCATGCCGGACAGCGCGCGGCCAACTGCGCTCGGTGGCGGCAGGAACAGCGGGCTGGCAAGGCCGAGGCGGCTCGCCCCCTCCCAAATCGCGATCAGCAGGGCGAAGGCGGCCAGCGCCGCCCAGGGATGGCGTTTTACGGTAAAACCGCCGCCGCGGAAGCGGACGGGCTGGCCCAGGGATGGGGCCGTCGAAACTGCGGTCGGGTTCAGGCTGTCAGGCACGGGCGATCTCCCGGTCGGCCATCTGGGCTTCGGCCTTCATCAGGTGCCACAGGCGGTCGCGCACTTCGGCCAGATGGGCTTGGGCCGACGGTTCCTGCCGACGTTCCCGCGGCTCCTCGATGGTGACCAGTTCGCGGATGCGGCCGGGGCGGCGGCTCAGCACGCAGACACGGTCGGCCAGCCGCAGCGCCTCGTCCAGATTGTGGGTGACATAGAGGGCGGTGGTCTTCTCCCGCCGCCACAATTCCAGGAAATCATCCATCAGAAGCTCGCGCGTCTGGGCGTCCAGCGCCGACAGCGGCTCGTCCAGCAACAACATCGCCGGGCGCACCGCCAGCGCGCGGGCGATGCCGACCCGCTGGCGCATGCCGCCGGACAGCTGCTTGGGCAGGGCCTTGCGGAACTCCGACAGCCCCATGCGGCGCAGGCCGCTGTCGATGCGCTCGCGCCGCTCGGCGGTGGAGAGCGGGTGATGCTCCAGCACCAGGGCGATGTTGTCCTCCACCGTGCGCCAGGGCAGCAGGGCGAAGTCCTGGAAGATGAAGGTGATGGGGTTCAGGCAGCCGTCCGGCACCTCCCCCTCCACCCGGATGCTGCCGGAGGTCGGGGCGACGATGCCGCCGGCGATGCCGAGCAGGGTCGATTTTCCGCAGCCGCTGGGGCCGATCACGGCCAGGATTTCACCCTCCGCCAGAGTCAGGTCGATGCCGTCCAGGACGGTCAGATCGTCATAACGGTGGGTCAGATCGGAAACGAGAAGCCTCATCGCGCCCTTTTATGCCTGCACCTTTGTCGGCGGGATCCGACTGTTCGTTGGGCCTGCCACTATAGCGCGGCGTTCCGGCGGCGGAGAGGGGAAAGGCACCCCGCATTCCTGCCATACGGCAGTATGGTAGTGGCCGGAAGGCGTCAAGGCGCTGTCGGCTTCGCGACAGTGATTCGTCAGGCGATCCCGCTGACCGGCCCGCCGCTCGCCGGCAGGTCCAGCACCCGCAACGCCGCGGCACAGCGGCCGACCGCGGCTTCCGCCAACGCATGGCGTTCGCCGAGCCCCGCCTCGTCCACCTCGTCGGGGGTCATCGCCTGCAACAGGACGCGCAAGGTGCGGACATAGGTGCGCAGAAGCGTGGCCTCCTCGGCATGGTCGCCCAGCAGTCCGGCTTGGCCGGCTTTGCGCAACGCAGCCAGTTCGCCGTCCAGCGACGCCGCAGCCATTTCGATTGCCAGAAGCGCCCGCGTCAGGCGGACATGCTTGAGAACGACGATGTCGGCCATGCCCACCTCCCCTGCCGGACGGAATGGCAGGAATTAAGCAATGGCCGTGCCAGCACGGTTGCGCGAGGCGCGCTCAGCGCCCCCGCATCGATGGATGCCAGGCCGTCGTCGCCCGTTCCAGCAACGCCAAGCCGCCATAGAGGCCGGAACCGGTCAGCGCCGCCACCGTGATGGTGGCCCACACGATGTCCAGGTTCATCCGCGCCACCTCGGTGGAGATGCGAAACCCCATGCCGACCACCGGCGTGCCGAAGAACTCAGCCACGATGGCGCCGATCAGCGCCAGGGTGGAATTGATCTTCAAGCCGTTGAACAGGAATGGAAGCGCGTTCGGCAGACGCAGCTTGACCAGCGTCCGGCCATAGCTGGCGCCATAGGAGCGCATCAGGTCGAGCTGGATGCGTTCGGAGTTGCCGAGCCCTGCCAGCGTGTTGATCAGCATCGGGAAAAAGGTCATGACGACGATGACCGCCGCCTTCGACTGCCAGTCGAACCCGAACCACATGACCATGATCGGCGCGATGCCGACCACCGGAATGGCACTGGCGAGATTGCCGAGCGGCAGAAGCCCACGGGCAAGAAATGGCACGCGGTCGGCAAGGATTGCCACCAGGAACCCGGCGCCGCAGCCCATCACATAGCCGCGCAGGACGGAGGTCAGCACGGTCTGGCGGAAATCGTCCCACAGCACCGGCGCATGGACGGCCAGCGCCGCGGCGATGCGGCTTGGCGGCGGCAGCAGGATCGCCGGCACTTGGAAGCCGCGGACCAGCACCTCCCAACCCACCAGCAGGCCGAGCCCGAACAGGCCGGGCACGACCACCGAACGTGTCCAGCCCGGCACCCCGGCCAGCACCCCCATCACCCGCCACAAGAGCAGCGTCGCCGCGATCAGGAACAGCCACAGCCCCCAGCCGGCAGACAGGTCCATCCCCTCGTTCAGCAGATGCAGCGGCAGCAGCCACGCCAGCGCCACGCCGGCCAACTCCACCCAGGCGCCCCAGACCCGCTTCGGCGCGGACCGGCCGGCGACGACCGCCAGCACCACCCCGATCAGGAACAAGGGCGCCAGCGTCCCGCCCGTCATCCCGCCGAACCAGCCGACAGAAGAACCGCCCAGCGCGCCCACCGGCAGTGCCAATGCGGCCAGTGTCACTACGGCTATGGCGACCAGCCCCCAGTCCGCAGCCGTGCGCAGGCTGGTGCGGTAGGAATTCGCCGCAAGACCGCTCATCGCGCACCCGCCCGGCCCAGCAGGACCAGCTCCAGCCCGCGCACGACGGCGATCAGCGCCACCGACAGCAGCGAGGCCATGATCAGCGCCGCCCAGATTTGCACGGTCTGGCCGTAATAGGATCCCGACAGCAGCCGTGCCCCCAATCCGGCCTGCCCGCCAGTGGGAAGCTCGCCCACAATGGCGCCGACCACGCTGATGGCGACCGACACCTTGAGGCTGGCGAACAGGAACGGCATGGAAGCCGGCAGCCGCAACGACCAGAAGGCGCGCATCCCGCTGGCCGAATAGGTCCGCATCAGGTCGAGCCAAAGCGGATCGGCGGAGCGCAGCCCCTTCACCATGCCGACCGTGATCGGGAAGAAGCACAAGTACATGCAGATCACCGCCTTCGGCAGCAGCCCGGTCAGCCCGATGTTGCCGAGGATGACGACGATCATCGGCGCGATGGCCAGGATCGGGATGGTCTGCGATGCGATCACCCAGGGCAGCAGGCTGGCCTCCAGCGTGCGGGTATAGACGATGCCAGCAGCCAGCAGGATGCCCAGCAGCAGCCCCATCGCCAGCCCGGTCAGCGCCGCTTCCGCCGTCACCCAGGTGTGGAACAGCAGGTTGCGCGGGCTGGTCGGCGCGTAGCCGGTCAGGGAGTTCCACAACTCCGCCACCACCTGACCGGGGGTGGGCAGAATCGGGCGCTTCATTGCATAAGCCTGGGCCAGCACGTCTTTGAAATCGGCGGGGCCAAAGCCGGTGGGCTTGCCGGCGCGGGCCAGCGTCTCCGCCGCCTGCGGCCAATTCAGCCACGCCGCCCCGATGTACCACGCCGCCAGCAGGAGCAGCGTCATCACCGTCACGGGAAGCACGCGGCTAATCATCGTAGCTGTGCCCTTCCTTCAGCCCCTCGCGGACGCGGTGGGCGATGGCGGCGAATTCCGGCGACTCGCGGATGTCCAGCGTGCGCTCGCGCGGCAGGGTGTTGCAGTCGATGACGTCCAGGATGCGCCCCGGCCGTGGACTCATCACCACGATGCGGGTGGACAGGAACACCGCCTCGGCGATCGAATGGGTGACGAAGACGCAGGTCTTGCCGGTCGCCCGCCACAGCTGGGTCAGGTGCAGGTTCAGATGGTCCCGCGTGATCTCGTCCAGCGCGCCGAACGGCTCGTCCATCAGCAGCAGGTCGGGCTGCAGGGCCAGAGCGCGGGCGATGGAGACGCGCTGCTGCATGCCGCCGGACAGCTGCCAGGGGAACTTGCGCTCGAAGCCGACCAAGCCGACGCGCTCCAACTGTTCACGGGCGCGCTGCTGCCGGTCGGCCTTGGACAGTCCCATGATTTCCAGCGGCAGCATCACGTTGCGCTCCACCGTGCGCCACGGGTACAGCGCCGGGGCCTGAAAGACATAACCGTAGAGCCGTTTCAGCCGCGCCTGCTCCGGCGTCATGCCTTCGATGGCGATATGGCCGGAGGTCGGCCGCTCCAGATCGGCGATCACGCGCAGCAGCGTGGTCTTGCCGCAGCCGCTGGGACCGATCAGCGAGACGAAATCACCCCGGGCGATGGTCAGGTCGACCTCGCTCAATGCCGTGACCGGCTTGTCCGCGGTGGGGTAGACCAGCGAAAGCTTGCGCGCCTCCACCACCACAGGCGGGACGGACTGTGCCGAGCCTTGCCGGAGAGCGGTCGTCTCCCTGACATCGAGCGGATTTGGGGAGGTCACGGGCGACGGTCCTTCGCGGCAGGTCAGGCGCGGCAGGTCAGGCTGAGCGGGTCGGTCTGAAAACGCCTGCGTGAACGCTACCACCGCCCCGGTTGCAGCACCAGGGGCGCAGATCCAAGCGCAGCTGGGGCGGCAATGCCCAGAAACAACTAGGCGGCAATTTCTCCAAGGATCCGCAATTGGCATGCGGATGCACGCCTTGTAATCTCGCGCCACCGGACGCGCGCCATGCGTGGCCGGCAACCGAGAGGAGGTGACGCGAGTGAGAAAATTCCTGAAGTGGCTTGGCCGCTTCTGGTTCAAGCTGAAGTTCGAGTTCGAAGCGGGCTTCAACACGGACCAGGATCGGTAAGGCCACACGTGGCGGGGCCGGGAAACCGGTCCCGTCATTCAGGAAAGCGGCTCGCGTCACCTCCTGCCCCCGAGAGTACCATGGCTCCCGCCATTTTCAAGGCGGCGAGCGGCAACCCCGCCCCTGGCACGCAGCGCGGGTATGCGGCCGATTCGGGCAACACCCGAAAGAACTGGACGGCCAACATGCGGCCGGAACAGGATCACGCCCCCGCCCCTGCTCCGATCCCGCCGACATGCCAGCCGCCAAGCCACCGCCCAGTCTGGAGATCACCCGCGAAGACGGTGCGGCCGGCGCCGTCTTCGTGGCGAGGCCGGTGCTGACGCCGGTGATCCGCACCCGCTATCTGCTGATCGCCGGGCTGCTGGCGACGGGCTTCGTCGCCGGGGCCGGGCTGGCGCCGGAACAGTTGTCCGACATGCTGCAGTGGCTGGCCGTGTTCTGTGCGGTGCCGGTACTGCTGTTGTGGGTGGTGACGCTGACGGAGACGGTACAGCGCCGGGCCGTGCGGCTGGGCGTGACGGCGCGCGGATTGACGGTGGACGGCGCCCGCATTCATCCGCATGAGACGATCCGGGATCTGGCGCTCTACCCGATGGTCGGCGGCAAGCCGCTGTTCGTCGCCTGGATCGATCCGGCCCACGATTACGGACACAAGGCGGAATTGAAGCTGGTCGCCGGCGACGTGGCGCCCAACGACGCGGTGAAGGCGGAGCTGAAGGCCGCGGGCAGCCGCAACGTGCGGCTGGTCATGCATCGGCGCGGCGGGCACAAGGCGATCGTGCTGGTGCGCGGGCTGACCTTGTCGGGCGGGCAGACCCTGCTGGCCGCCCTGGCGGCGGAGCTTCGCGCTCACAGCCGCTAGGGCGTCAGGAGAAGGTCGGGGAAGAGGCCGGCGATCAGCGGCGCGGGATGGCCGGAGGCTCCGGCAGATCCTCTTCCAGGATGACGACGTTCAGGGCGTAGGAGACCTCGCCCTCGTCCTCGTCACGGTTCAGCGTGCCGAAAAACTCGCCATCCACCGTCACCTCGGCCGACTGGCCGGCCTTGGCCGGCGGCTCGATCACGATCTTCTGATTGCCCAGCGTCTTGCGCAGGTACATCTGCACGCGGGCGATTTCGGTGTCGGACATCCGAACGGCGGACGGCTTTGCGGGCGGCATGGCGAACCTCGTTGTCTGCGAAGGAGCGTCATATAGGCGGCTTCGCCGCGAAGGGAAAGCGATACCTCGCGCCTTCGGCGAGCTTGTTCGGCGAGTTGGGCCGGGACCCGCAACGCTGCCGAGGCGCAGGCCCCTTGTCCGCGCGGGGTAATGCCGCCACCGCTTCACGACCCGAAAGAGCGGGGCCCCGGAGCAGCGGAAAAGGCTATGCTCCCGGCGGCGGTACGCAGCCCGGCGGGCGGCGGCACGAATGGTCGCGCCCTGCGGGAGGCCGCCGCGAAGACGGAGGACGGAACGCCTTGACCATGATTGCCCGGCCGCGTAGCGCCGCATTCCCCACCACCCGGCCATGGAGACGGACCCTTGCGGGGACTGTTCTCACCGCGGCGCTGCTGGCTGCCCTGCCCTTCGGCGCGGCCGCGGCCGACAGCGGAAAGCGGGTGGCGCTGGTCATCGACAACGGACGCTACAGCGGGCTCGACAGCCGGTCGGAACAGGCCGCCGCCAATGCGGGGGCGATGGTGTCCGCACTGCGCAAGGCCGGCTTTGCGGTGACCCGGGCCGACAATGTCGGGCGGGTGGCGATGGAGTCGGCGCTGGAGCGATTCCGCGAGGCATTGTCCGGCGCCGACCTGGGCTTCGTCTACTACACCGGCCTCGCCGTCGGGCTTGGGGAACGGGAGTATCTGCTGCCCGCGGACGCCGCGCCCTCGGGGGCGGAGGATTTGCCGCGCACGGCGCTGGACCTCGACACGGTGCTGGGCGACCTGCGGGACAGCGGGCGCAAGGCGGTGGTGGTGATCGATCCGGGCACGGCCGACGCGCTGGCCCAGCGGGTCGGCGGCGGCGCGCTGGGAACGCCGATGGAAGCGGACGGCCTGTTCGTCGTCTATGCCCACCGTCCCGGAGTGCCGCCGGTGCCGCCGCAATCGGCCAAGGGGCCGGCTCCCTTCACCGCCGCACTGGCGCGCGAGATGACCAAGCCCGGCGTCACCTTCCGCGATTCGCTGGCCGAGGTGGCGCGCTCCGTCGCCGAACGCAGCGAAGGGCGCCAGCTGCCCTGGCTGCAGGACCGGCTGGGCACCACGCTGGTCCTGGTGCCGGCCGTCGCCGCAGCGCCGAAACCGCCGGCCGCCCCATCGCCCGACGTGCCGCCCCAGGACCAGCCCACCCAGACGAAGAAAGAGCCGCCCCCAAAGGAGCCGCCGCCGGCGGTGACCAGCCCCAGCCTGCCGCCGGGCGAGTATGAGGTGGCCAAGTCCGGCGTGCTGTTCGACCGTCCGGCGGTGGGTGCCCGCGGCATTGCGCAGCTGCCGGCCGGCACCGTGGTGACGGTGCTGGAGGCGGTGCCGGAAGGCAGCTGGCTGCGCGTGCGGGATTCGGCCGGGCGGAACGGCTACGTCACCGCCGGGACCCTCGCCGCCCGCTGGGCCGACCCGTCGCCGCTGGCCGCCCGTTCCCGCGGGACCGTGGAGGCCGGCCCCTCCTTCGGCGATCCGGCCGCCGAGCCGCCGGCCACCGGCAGTTCCGATCCGATCCGGACGGAAGAGCCGCGCAGCTTCCCCACGCCACCGCCGGGCACCGCATCCACGGAGCCCGACGGCCCGGCCGTTGCGGCGCAGCAGCAGGCGATGCGCGCGCTTGGCGATGCCCGCACCGCGGCGGAGCGGGCGCGCAGCCGGCCCGACAGCCGCTATTGGAGCTATGGTTTCTCGGCCGGCGACCGTTATGAAGGCACCTGGGTGCAGCCTTCATCGGGCTCGGGCCTGGGGCGGCCGATCCGCCAGGGTGCGGGCGTCTACCGCTTCGCCAACGGGCAAACCTATGAGGGCGAATGGTCAGGCGACCTGATGTCCGGCTATGGCGTGATGACCTTCACCGACGGCAGCCGTTTCGCCGGGCGTTTCAGCAACGGCCAGCCGGATGGGCCGGGCGTATTCCATTACGGCAATGGCGGACAGAGCGCCGGGATGTGGCGCGGCTCCGTCCGCCTCGACCAGTGACCGTCTTGTCCGAGCGCGGCTGATCAGCGCGGCTTGAGAGCCTCCACCACCTGGACATGCCCCTGCAGCGCGCCCAGGGTCAGGGCGGAGTTGCCGTTGGCATCCATGCGGTACGGGTTGGCGCCGTGGTCGAGCAGCAGCTTGGCCACTGCCTCGTGCCCGTTGTTGGCGGCATACATCAGCGCCGACCAGCCATAGGCGGTGGTGCGGTCCACCATCACCCCGCGCTGGATCAGCGTCCGCGCCACCTCCTGGTGGCCGCGGGCGGCGGCGGCCATCAGCGCCGTCTTGCCGTCGCTGTTGGTGGTGTCGAGGTCCGCCCCGCCGTCGGCCAGCGCCCGGACGACCGCGTCATGGCCGCCCCAGGCGGCATACATCACGGCCGTGGCCCCATCGGAGGTGCGCAGGTCGCTGCGGGCGCGCCGGTCCAGCAGAACGCGCACCGCGTCGGTCAGTCCCTGTTCGGCCGCGACCATCAGCAGGGTCTTGCCGCTGTCGAGCCGGCTGTCGGGGCTGGCGCCGCCCTGCAGCGTGCGCGACAGCTCCGCCGGGTTGCGCAGCAGGGCCAGCACCGATTCGCGATCCTGCAGGCCCGGTGTCGCCCTCACCGGCACGGCCGTGCTTCCACCCGCCGTTCCGGAACCGCCCATGGCCGGACCGGTATAGGCGCGCTGCTCGCTCGCCGCGCGGATCCGTTCCGCGAGGTCCGGACTGTTGGGCGAAAGCATCTGCGCCCGCTCATAGAAGCGCTTGGTTTCCGACCAGTCGCCGTCACGTTCGGCCAGCATCGCCCAGCGGCGATAGGTGTCCTCCATGGTGGCCAGCAGTTCGGTCGCCTCCGGCGCCGCCGGCGCGATCTGGCGGATGCGCTGCACCGTCTCATAGGCGTTGTCGCCGGGTGGCGTGGTCAGGCGCTTGCCGGCGATCTGGCGGCGGGCCTGATCGACCATCATGCGTACGCGCTGCGCGATCTCCGCATCCGGGACGGCCGACTGCGGCACCTGTGGAATCGGCGTGGCGGAAGGCTCCTCCAGCGGCGGCAGCGAGGCGGCACCCGGCGCCGCTTCCGCATTGCCTGCGGCCGGCGCTGCCGGGGCAGCAGCGACGGGTGCGGCGGCCGGCGCCTGCGATTGGACCGGCGGCAAGGCTGCCGTCTGCACCGGAGCGGTTTGAGTGGGAGCGGGGGGCGAAGGCTGGGCTGTGGCCTGCTTCGTCACGGTCAGTGTGCCGGCCGGCGACGGCGCGGCCGGGAGCGCGGCATTGCTTTGCCCGGGCTGGACGCCGAGCGCCACGGGCGGCTGGGCGGCGGGCGGCGGCGCGGAGGGTGCAACCGGCGGCAGATCGGTCGCGGCATGCTGACCGCTGGCGGACGGAACATCGTTGCCGATCAGCCCCTGCACCGTACGGTCCACCGCATCGCGCGCCCGGCCCCATCCCTCTTCGATCAGCGCCAGAGCGCGGTCGGGGGAGGCGCCGGGCACGGCGGTGGCGATGGCCGCACCGGCGGCACCCAGCAGCACCAGCGTGGTCAGTGCCGCACCGGCATAAAGCCCGGTCCGGCGCGGCGCCCGCATGGCCCCGATGGGCATGGCGTCCGCCGGCATGGCACCGGCCTGCATTCCCCTTGCGGCCATTGCGTCGGGACCGCGGTCGCTCCAGTCATGCTCTCCCGATTTGCCGTCTCCCGCCCAGCCGTCCCTCGGCCAGTCGTTGGCCGGCGTGGCGGCGGGCTGGGCTGGGGCCTGCTGCGGGGCCTGCTGCGGACCGCGACGATCCACCCAGGCCGGATCGGCCTCCTGCACCTGGGGCGGAACGGCCAGCATCGGCGCCGGACGCGGCGCAGCCTGCACGGCGGACATCGACGGCAACTCGTCGGGAAAACCGCCGCCCGGCGCCATCCGGTAGATCACGCCCATGTCGCGCAGCTCATCGGCCAGCCCGGCGCGCGCCAACGTCCCTTCCAACTCCGGCGTGCCGCAGAGAAGAACCTGAAGGAAACGGCCGGCCGGCGTCTCGGCCCGCGTCAGGTCGACCAGATCGGCCAGCACCGGCGGGGCGAGCACGGTGGCGTTGTCGACCGCCAGCAAGCCGGACCCGGCCAGTTCCAGCCGGTCCTCCAATGCGGCGATCAGCGCGTCGAAATCGCCCTCGCCATCCTCGCCCGGCGCCAGATCGGGCAGCGCCCCGGCACCGGCGGCAGCGACCAGATCCTCCACTTCGGCACCGACCGAGGCCGTGACCGGCAGCGCCATGGCGCCATCGGCCTCCACATGCTCCACCAGCTGCCGGAACAGGGCGGGACGGCCCGACCCCGCATCGCCGACCAGCACCAGAAGCCTCTTGCGGGCCAGGAAGGCCAATACCAGTCCATCACGGATTTCGGCAGCCGATGCCGCGGCACCGGCGGAATCGTGAACGGGATCGTGGTGGCCCGGAGCGGCGCGCCGGGCGCGCGAAGTGTGTTTCGGGGCAGAACGGTCCATGGACATCTCAAGACGCCGATCAGTGAAGGAAGCGCTTGTGTGACTCTAGTGATGCGCCCCCCAAGCCCCGACAGAGCAAAGGGCGGTAGCCCCCTCTCTTCCGGGGTGGGTGGACTGACCCTTCCGGCACGAACGCGCCGCTGGTCCGCCGGACGGGGGAGCGGTATAGGGTTGCCCCCGAAATCCTCGATTGAATCTCCATCTGGACGGCGACAGGCATGCGAGTCGGAATCGATTTGGGCGGCACCAAGATCGCGGCCGTGGCGCTCGGCGCGGACGGCGCGGAACTGGCCCGCCACCGCCGCCCCACCCCCCGCGATTACGACGCCACGCTGGACGCCCTGGCGGAGACGGTGGCGGCGCTCGACCCGTTCGGCACCGGCGGCGTCGGCATCAGCCTGCCCGGCATCGTCGATCCCCCCGCCGGCATGGTGCGCGCGGTGAACCTGCCCTGGCTCGCCGGCCGTCCCTTCGCCGAGGACGTGGCGCGGCGGATCGGCCGCCCGGTGCGGATCGCCAACGACGCCAACTGCTTCACCCTGTCGGAGGCGACAGACGGCGCCGCGGTCGGGTCGGCGGTGGTGTTCGGGGTCATCCTGGGCACCGGCGTCGGCGGCGGCATCGTGGTGGACGGACGCATCCTGCCGGGGGCCAACGGGCTGGCCGGCGAATGGGGCCATGCCCCCCTGCCCTGGCGCGAGGAAGCCGACGGTCCGCCGGTGCCCTGCGGCTGCGGCAAGACCGGATGCCTGGAGACCGTGCTGTGCGGAGCCGGGCTGTCACGCCTGCACCGGCATCTGACCGGGGGCGACGGCACCAGCAATGCGGCGGACCCGCAGGAGATCGCCGCCCGCGCCCTGGCAGGTGATCCGGCCGCAACCGCGACGCTGACACGCCATGCCGATGCGCTGGCCCGCGCGCTGGCCCCGGTTCTGAACCTGCTGGACCCCGACATGGTGGTGGTCGGCGGCGGCCTGTCCGCCTTGCCCGGCCTGTGCGAATCGGTGACGCGGCGCTGGGGGACCTGGGCATTGGCGGCCGCGCCGAAGACCCGGATGGCCGTAGCCCGTCATGGCGGGGAAAGCGGCATGCGCGGCGCTGCCCGCCTGTGGCCGGAATAAGTCTGACCATTTTACGGGGCCATTTTTGCGAGATCGGCCGCAACCAGCGGTCACGCAGTGGCACGGGACTTGCGCATTCTCCGTTCAGACCGAACGGGGATACGCCCATGATGCGGAAGAAATTGGGGACGCGGGCCACGGGGAACGGCGTCCATTTGCATTTTGCAAACCGGAACGCGACGCGGGCCGGAAAACCGGCGGCGCGTTTGCATTTTGCAAATGATCCCGGTGTTGGCCAGGGCACCAGCCGCCACCTGGAACATGCCTGCGCCAGCTTGCAGGACGCAGCGGTGGAGTTGGAGGCGGTGCTTGCCACGCTGCCCGGCGACGAGCAGGCCGATCTGCATGAGGCCATCGGCTCGATCATGGAGACGCTGCAACTGATCGCCTCTGCCCATTCCCGGCTGGAGCCGCCCATCGCCGCCGACTGAGACGGCGGCCGGGTTTGGACTGTTTTCTGACACACGAAAAAAGGCGGCCCGCCGGGACCGCCCTTTTTCGCTTGCTGACTTTTCGGCTGCTGACGTTTCGATTGGCGACTGTTCGCCCGCCGAGCGGCTCAGCCGGTCGCGTCGAAGCCGACTCAGTCGGAGATGGTCTGCCAGAAGAAGAAGGCGACGGCGAGGACCATGATGGCGATGTCCATGGGAACGGCTCCTGTGGATTGCGGCGGATGGGCGTGTCGTCGGATTCTATACGACAGTTCGCGACGCGGGTGCAGTGCTTCCGTACGCCTGCGGCGGTTTTTCACCCCCGTACCGCAGCAAAGACGGCAGCCGACAGAAAAAAGCGGGGAAAATTCTCAGCCTCGGCAACGTCCTGCGGTGCCGCTTCGGCCCCTCTCCCAACCCTGCGCGCCATTGGACGCCGGCGCCTGCATCATCGCATGCACGGATGCCACATTCTGCAATGCATTGTATTCAAATGATTTTCTGGCGCCCAGCGATGTCCTGCACCATGCTGCGGCGGGATGCAGGGGTTCACCCTAAGCGTCAAAAACGCCCATGAGCCCCACCATTCGCCGGTCGATTTCCCAAGCAAATCGCAGCGCTATGACTTTTGTCAGGGGTTGCCTTACCAGGGGGCTTTCTGGCAAGAAAAAGGCCGCTGAGTACAGCGGCCTTGAGTTTAGGGAGGAAACGCCCAAGAAGGGCGAAGCAGCAATCGCTTGCTGCACTGCAACACTATCAGAACCCGGGGGCACCGCAACCCCCAAAGCCGGCCCCTGCGTGGGGCCGAAGCTTTTAGAGGGGCCTGTTGCAGATCGGCCACATTCAGCCGGTCCTTTTGCCGGAGCACAAGCCACCCATCGTTTCCGGCCGTTACCACAGCAGTGGCGCGCCGGCCCCCGGTCAGCCGCCGCATCTCTCAGGCAGCGGCGCGAGGTTTGTCCCTTGACCCACTTCCCACCTTCCGCGTTCTCGGAATTCGACGCCTTCACCGCGGCGGTCGGCGACCGCACCCCTGCCCTGTTCCTCGACTACGACGGCACGCTCGCCGCCATCGCGCCCCGGCCGGAACTGGCGTTGATGCCGGAAGAGGCGCGCGCAGTGGTGCGGCGGCTGTCGGCCCTGTGCCCGGTCGCCTTCGTCAGCGGCCGCGACCTGGACGATCTGGCGGCGATGGTGGCGCTGGACAATCTGGTCTATGCGGGCAGCCATGGTTTCGACCTGCGCGGACCGGACCTGCGCCGGCAGGTCGGCGTCGAGTATGTCCCCGACCTCGACGCCGCCGAACGGAGTCTGCACGACCGTCTGGGCGGGATCGCCGGTGCGCTGGTGGAGCGCAAGCGCTTCGCCATCGCCATCCACACCCGTCAGGTCGCTCCGCCCGAAAAGCCCGTGGTGGCGGACACCGTCCGCGCGGTGGCACAGGAGCATGCGCGGCTGCGCGTGACCGGCGGCAAGGAGCTGTTCGAGCTTCGCCCCAACCTTCCCTGGGACAAGGGCCGCGCGGTCCTTGCCCTGCTGGAGACGCTGGGGTTGGAGGGGGACGGCACAGTACCGATCTATCTCGGCGACGACGAGACCGACGAGGACGCCTTCCGCGCGCTGTCAGGGCGTGGGATCGGCATCCGGGTGATGGAAAGCCCAGCGGAGACGGCGGCAACCTGGAGCCTGCATGATCCGGCGGAGGCGGCGGCCTTTCTCGGGCGGCTGGCGGACTGGCTGGCGGAGGGGTGAGGTCGCTTCGGCGGCTGCCCCCTCCCCAACCCTCCCCCTCTTCGAGGGAGAGGGTGCCTTGTGCAAAGCGGCGGCAGTCCCCTCTCCCACCGAAGGTGGGGGAGGGTTAGGGAGGGGGCATTCGCTGGCCGACACCACCCCATTCACCAACCCTAAACCCCCGCCGCCCTATCCTGACCGCTCAACCAGCCGGACAGCCTGCCATGGATATCGGATCGGCCACCTCCGCCACGCCCTACCGGCCGCAGGCCAGTGCGCTCGACGGCCTGCAGGACGCTCAGGCCCGCACTGAAATGGCGTCGGCGGAGATCGCAGCGGGCAACCTCGACCCGGCGGTGGTCCTCGACCTGACCTCCGCCCAGGTGGATTTCGCCGCGAACGCAAAGGTTCTGCAGGCGACGCAGGAGAACAGCCGGCGGCTGCTCGACATGCTGGCCTAAGGTCAGCGAGGCTTGTTCGGGCCGTAGATCTTCGGCTGGCTGAAGTTCAGGTGATCGAGCAGGCCCTGGGTGGCGCAGCCGTCCACCGGCAGCTTCGCCGCACGCTGATAGGCGCGAATTGCGGAGCGGGTGCGCGATCCCATCTTGCCGTCCACCGTTCCGGCGTTGAAACCGTGCTCGTTCAGTGCCTCCTGCGCGCCGGAAATGAAGGCCAGACGCATCTCGTCCGGCAGATTGTCCGTTTCGCAGGCGGCAAAGGCCGGGGTCGCCAGCAGCAGGGTGCCGCACAACATGGCGCTGCCGAGCGCCGGGAGAAGACGTCTGTTCATGGATCGGGTGCTCCTGATCGTTGGAGTGGCTGCCTGTTGAAACAGCCGAGCCTAGCCTTCCATTCCAGATCGGCAATTCCGAAAAGGCGCCGAATCGAAAAGGGCGGCCGCAAGCGGCCGCCCTTTCCCATGGTCCGACCGGTCAGCCGCCTGCGGCGTGCGCGTCGTCGCTCTGCCCCTTGATCCGGGAGGCGAGCGCCGCCTCCAGGAAGGGATCGAGCGCACCGTCCAGCACCGCCTGGCTCTGCGAGGTCTCCACGTCGGTCCGCAGATCCTTCACCATCTGGTAGGGATGCAGGACATAGGAGCGGATCTGGTGGCCCCAGCCGATGTCGGTCTTGGTGGCTTCCAGCGCGGCCGCCGCATCTTCGCGGATCTTCAATTCCCGCTCGTACAGGCGGGCACGCAGCATGTCCCACGCCTTGGCGCGGTTCTTGTGCTGCGACCGTTCCTGCTGACAGCTCACCACGATGTTCGTCGGGATGTGCGTGATGCGCACCGCCGAGTCGGTCTTGTTGATGTGCTGGCCGCCGGCGCCCGATGCGCGGTAGGTGTCGATGCGGCAGTCCTTCTCGTTGATCTCGATGTCGATCTTGTCGTCGATCACCGGAGACACCGAAACGGCGGCGAAGCTGGTCTGGCGCCGCGCCTGGCTGTCGAACGGGCTGATGCGCACCAGACGGTGCACGCCGGCCTCGGTCTTCAGCCAGCCATAAGCGTTGTGACCCTTGATCTGCACGGTGGCGGACTTGATCCCGGCCTCTTCACCCGGCGTCTCGTCCAGCCATTCGGCCTTGTAGCCGTGCTGCTCCGCCCAGCGGGTGTACATGCGCATCAGCATCAGCGCCCAGTCCTGGGCCTCCGTGCCGCCGGCGCCGGCATTCACCTCGACGAAGCAGTCGTTGGCATCGGCCTCGCCCGACAGCAGGCTTTCGATCTGCAGCTTGTTGGCGCGGTCGCGCAGGCCGTAGAGCTGTGCCTCCGCATCGGCGACGACGGTGGCGTCCCCCTCCGCCTCGCCCATCTCGATCAGTTCCAGGCTGTCGGACAGGTCGCGCTCCAGCGACCGGTAGCCGGAAACCGAGGCATCCAGCTGGGTGCGCTCGCGCATGATGGTCTGGGCCCGCGAGGGATCGTCCCAAAGCTTGGGGTCCTCGGCGAGGTTGTTCAGTTCGTCGAGACGTCGCAGTGCGTTGTCCCAGTCAAAGATGCCTCCTCAGCAGCGCCAGCGATTCTCTGATCTCGCCGGCGGCCGCTTCGATCTCGGCCCGCATGGCGGTGCCTCCTCGTCAGCCAGAGTTGAAGGGTTTGTCGGCTGCATATGTAGCGGCTCGCTCCCCGGCTTGCACCCCCTTAATGACTGCGAAGCAGGCGGGGATAGTCCCAACCGGGCTCCGCCATCGGCGAGGGCTTGCCACTTTCGTGTATGGCCCAGTCCCGGCTTGGCGGTCCTAGCCGTTTGGAATCATCCGCCCGGCTCATTTCAGAGTACGTCCCATATCCGGGGGCACAACCCTACCGCGGCGGCGGGAAATCCCCGAAATCGTGGTTATCTTCGGCTCCGAACTTCGCCTTTCTTGCGCGGTTGCGCAGACGCGCGAGCATCTCTGCCGGGGGCACGATGAGCTTCACCAGCCTGAACTTCCTGCTGTTCATCACCGTGTTCAGCGCCGGTTTCATGGCGCTGGCGCGCACGCGCGCCTTCACGCCCTTCCTGCTGGTGGCCAGTTACATCTTCTACGGCTATTGGGATTACCGGTTCTGCGCGCTGCTGGCGCTCAGCACCTTCATCGACTTCTACTGCGGTTTGAAGATCGCCGACTCGCCCGACCGCCAGACCAAGAAGCTGTACCTGTTCATTAGCCTGGGCGCCAACCTGGGCATGCTGTTCTTCTTCAAATACTACAACTTCTTCGCCGACAGCGCGGAGATCGCGCTCGCATCACTGGGCATCGACGTCGGACGGCGGACGCTCGATATCCTGCTTCCGGTCGGCATTTCCTTCTACACCTTCCAGAATCTCAGCTACGGCATCGACCTCTACACCGGCGAGGTGAAGCAGCCGGAACGGTCGCTGGTGCGCTACGCCACCTTCGTCGCCTTCTTCCCGCAGCTGGTGGCCGGCCCGATCGTCCGGGCGCGCGACCTGCTGCCGCAAATCCAGCAGCGCCCGCGCGACATCCCGTTCGAGGAGCGCTTCGCCGGCCTGGAGAAGGTGATCTGGGGCTATTTCCTGAAGATCGGGCTGGCCGACAACGCCGCCGTGGTCGTCGATGCACGATTCCACCAGCCGGAGTTCTTCAACGCGCTCCAGCATGTGATCGGGCTGGTCTGTTTCTCGCTGCAGATCTACGGCGACTTCGCCGGCTATTCGCTGATCGCCATCGGGCTGGCGCAGATCTTCGGCTACACCATGTGCCAGAACTTCGCCCGGCCCTATTTCGCCACCGGCATGCGCGATTTCTGGCGGCGCTGGCACATCTCGCTGTCCACCTGGTTCCGCGACTACGTCTATGTGCCGATGGGCGGCAGCCGGACGCGCTGGCTGCGCATCCGCAACGTCGTCATCACCATGCTGATCTCCGGCCTGTGGCATGGCGCCAACTGGACCTTCGTCCTGTGGGGGGCTCTGCATGGCGGGCTGATGCTGGTGGAGGACGGCGTGCGCCGGCTGGCCGCCGTCAGCCCGGTGCGCCTCAGCGGCCCGATGCTGGCCGCCGGGCGGCTGGTGATGATCGGGCTCGTCTTCATCGTGGTGACCCTGACTTGGCTGCCCTTCCGCGCCGACAGCCTGCAGACGGTCTGGACCATCCTGGGCATCATCACCCACGGCGATTTCGGGCTGCAGCAAGGCAACCTCCAGGCCAGCTCGCTGCTGCGCGTCGCCGTTGCCGGCCTGATCGTGCTGATGGTCGATGCGCTGATCGAACGCGGCGCGGGTCGCCGCTATGCCGGGACCAACGTGGTGGCGCGGTCGATGGCCTGCTCCGCCCTGATCCTGGTGATGCTGCTGTTCGGCAGCTTCGCCAACCATGCCTTCATTTACTTCCAGTTCTAAAGACCGGACGGAGATCCTCCCATGTACCGCCTTCTGGCTTGCATCGCGTTGATCCTCGCCACCGTCACGGCGATGGACCGGGTCCTGGCTTCGGCGCTGGGCGACCTGCTTCTGCGCTCCAGCGACCGCTTCATGGCGATCTACCGTCCGGTCGAGCCGGAAGACGTGCCGGCCGCCAAGCCCGACAGGCAACCGGCCGGACGCACGGACGAGACGCCGGGCGCCCTGATGGTCAAGGCGGCCCTCGCCTCCGCCCCCGGTCAGGCCGCCCGCCCCACCCGCGGGCCGGCGGACGTGCTGGTGCTGGGCAACTCGCGGGCGGACAACCACTTCCCGGTCTCCACCCTGCAGGACATGACCTGCGGCCGGGCGCTGAACCTGGGCATGGGCGGGGCGCCGACCGTGCTGTCGGCCCTGCTGTGGGAGGATTACGTCGAGCGGCACGGCGCCCCGCGCCTGCTGGTCCTGGAGCCGACCGGTCTGGTCGACAACCCGCACGACCTCGCCGACCTGCCGCTGCTGGCCTACTACTCGCCGCGCATCGACGCCTTCGTCCGGCAGGAAAACCGGGAACTGTGGATGGCCAACCACGCCTTCAACCTGATGACCTTCAACAACAACCAGACCATGCGGCTGATCGCCGGCCTGCTGAAGCCCGCCGCCGACCGCACGCTAGTCGGCGCCATCCCCGAACCGATGAAGGCCCAGCTCGCCGCCGCACCGGAAGAGATGATGACCGCCGCCGACGCCAACTGGCAGGCGATGGACCGCATCATCCGCAGCGCCCAGTCGCAAGGCACCCGGGTGGCGGTGGTCATCACCCCTTATTTCCCGACCTATGCCGGCAAGCTGAAGAATTTCGACGCCTTCTTCGCCGAGATGAGGAGCCGCCTGCCGTCCGGCGTGACCGTGATCGACGCCCGTCGCGCGGTGGACAAGGACGAGCTGTTCATGGACGCCCTGCATGTCAACGAGGACGGCGTGCGCGCCATGTTCGCGGCACTGGAACCAGAATTGCGCCCGCTCGGCAGCTGTCCGGTGGACGCCATCGCCTCGCTGACGGCGGCGGGCACGGTGGTAGGGACGGCGGCAGGGACGGTGGAGGGAGCAGCCTCCACCCATTGAAGAAGGGGGCGCCCGCAAGGACGCCCCCTTTCATTTTCGCTCAGTAAAGCCCGCCGGTCCCCAGCGTCGCCGCCGGCGGCGGCGCCTGGACGCCCGGCTGGGCGCCGTCGAAGCCCGCGTTCGGGTCTCCCATCATCGCGCCGGCCCCCTGGACCGAACCGTCCAGCACCAGCTGCGGCTGGTCGGGATTGGGTTCCGTGCCGGGCAGGAAGGCTTCCCAGATGGCGCGGCTGTCGCCGGGCTGGGCCAGCTGGCCGTTGGCCGGGTTCACGCGGACGAGGCGCAGGCCGGGCGGAACGCGGAAGGGCGTCGCCGGCTTGTCCTTCAACGCCACCTGCATGACGTCCTTGAACACCGGCACCGCGGCGGAGCCGCCGGTCTCGCGGCTGCCCAGCGAGCGCGGCTGGTCGAAGCCGATGTAGGTGCCGACCACCAGATCGGGCGAGAAGCCGACGAACCACGCATCGTGGCTGTCGTTGGTGGTGCCGGTCTTGCCGGCCAGCGGCTTGCCCAGCGACTTCAGCGACGCGGCCGTGCCGCGCTGGACCACGCCTTCCAGGATCGAGACGATCTGGTAGGTGGTCCGCGGATCGTTCACCTGCTCGCGGGTGTCGGGCACCGCGGGAACGGTCATGCCGTCCTTCCAGGCTACGTTGGTGCAGCCCTCGCAGGCGCGGTTGTCGTGGCGGAAGACGGTCTTGCCGTTGCGGTCCTGGACGCGGTCGATGAAGGTCGGCACCACCCGCTTGCCGCCATTGTCCAGCATGGCGTAGGCGGTGGCGAGCCGCAGGACCGTGGTTTCGCCGGCGCCCAGCGACATCGGCAGGTAGGGCTGCAGGTTGTCGACGATGCCGAACTTCTCGACCAGGGCCTTGACCTTGTCCATGCCGATCTGCTGGGCGAGGCGGACGGTCATGACGTTGCGCGACTTTTCGATGCCGACGCGCAGCGGGGTCGGGCCGTAGAACTCGTGGCTGTAGTTCTCCGGCCGCCAGACCGGCTGCCCGCCGCCCGGATCGAAGGCGAAGGGCGCATCCATCACCAGCGACGACGGGGTGAAGCCCTGGTTCAGCGCCGTCAGATAGACGAAGGGCTTGAAGGAAGAACCGGGCTGGCGCAGCGCCTGGGTGGCGCGGTTGAACACGCTCATGGCGGGAGAGAAGCCGCCGACCATCGCCAGCACGCGGCCGGTGTGGGGATCGAGCGCAACGAGGCCGCCCTGCACCTGCGGGATCTGGCGCAGGCCGTAGCTGCCCGGCGGCAGTTCCTTTGCGGCCGCCTGGGCGCCCTTCTTGGCCGGCTTCTCGTCCTCTTCCTTCGCCGCCGGGCCGCTGATCGCCTCCACCAGCAGGATATCGCCCAGCTTGGCGACGTCCGACGGCTTGCGGATCGCCGGCCCCACGGCCTCGCCCTCCTTGGCCGCGCGGGCCCAGCGCAGTTCCGACAGCGGGATGCGGCCGCGGCTGCCGTCGGCCACACCGATGTCCAGCCCGTCCGCCTGGTCGTCCTTCAGCACGACGGCGAGCTTCCAGCCGTCAGAGCCCGCGGGCGGCGGCATGGCGGCCAGCTTCTTCGGCCAATTGTCGAAATTCTCCATCTTCGCCACCGGCCCGCGCCAGCCGTGGCGGCGGTCGTAGGCGACCAGCCCGTCGCGTAGCGACTTGGTCGCCGCCGCCTGCAGCTGCGGGTTCATCGAAGCGCGCACCGACAGGCCACCCTCATACAGCGCCTGTTCGCCATAGAGCTTCACCAGCTCACGCCGGATCTCCTCGGCGAAATACTCGGCGGTCACCACCTCCTGCTCGTCGCGCTTGCGGGTCAGCAGCGGCCGGGCCTGGGCAGCCTTCGCCTCGTCCGGCGTGACGTAGCCGTCTTCCGACATGCGGCCGATCACCCAGTTGCGGCGGGCGACGGCGGCATCATGCTGGCGGTCGGGATTGTAGTTGGAGGGCGCCTTCGGCAAGGCCGCCAGGAAGGCGACCTCCTCGATGCTCAGCTCGTCCAGCGCCTTGTTGAAATAGTTCAGCGCCGCCGCCGCCACGCCGTAGGAGCGGTTCCCCAGGAAGATCTCGTTGAGGTACAGCTCCATGATGCGGTCCTTGGTGAAGGCCCGCTCGATGCGGACCGCCAGGATCGCCTCCTTGATCTTGCGGGCGAAGGACACCTCGTTGGTCAGCAGCATGTTCTTGGCGACCTGCTGCGTGATCGTGCTGGCGCCGACCGGGCGGCGGTCGCGGCCGAAATTCTCGATGTTGGTCAGGATCGCGCGCAGGATGCCGAGCGGATCGACGCCCTGATGGGCGTAGAAATTCTTGTCCTCGGCCGCCATGAAGGCGTTGATGACCTGGCGCGGCATGGCGTCGATCGGCACGAAGATGCGGCGTTCCGACGCGAATTCCGCCATCAGCCGCCCGTCGCCCGCATAGATGCGCGTGGTCACCGGCGGCTCGTAGTTGGCCAGCTTGGTGTAGTCGGGCAGGTCCTGGTCGTAGTGGTCCAACAGGAAGACCAACCCCCCGGCACCGGCAAGAGCCAGCATCACGAAGGCCATCAGCAAGGACAGAAGAAGGCGCATGACCGATCCTGCAAGAAACGACGAACGGCGCGGCCGGCACCGTCCCGTTTCCGGGATGCGGAGCGCAAGGCGCGTCTGACTGGGCGGCGCATCCTACACCGCCGCGATGCGAAGTGCCGCCCCCGTTCCCGTCATGTCAGGAAAATGTGACGCGCAGAGGGCGCCCGCGAAAAAGCGCCCGCGCGGAGGGGGTAAGCCGCCCGGCCAAGCCACAGCCCCGCTAGCCCGGCCCGGCAAGCTCAGCTGCGTTGAGCGCCGTGCAGCCAGCGGAAATAGGCGTCGATGGTACGGGCCAGCCCGCGGCCCAGCCGTTCGCGGTGCGCGGCGGAGGACAGCAGCCCGGCATCCTTGCGGTTCGACAGATAGCCCATCTCGACCAGCACCGACGGCACGTCGGGCGCCGTCAGCACGGCGAAGCCGGCCTGCCGGTGCGGCTTGCTGGGGATCAGCGGCACCTCGCGCCCCAGACTCTGCAGGGCCAATGTCGCGAAACGCTTGGAATGGTTCTTCGTATCGCGCTGGGCCAGGTCGATCAGGATGTTGGCGACCAGCTGGTTCTCGCCCGACAGGTCGAGCCCGACCAGCGCGTCGGCCCGGTTCTCCTTGGCGGCCAGCATCTCCGCCTCGCGGTCCGACGCCTTGTCCGACAGGGTGTAGATCGACAGGCCCCGCATGTCGCCGCTGCTGATGCTGTCGGCATGCAGCGAGATGAACAGGTCGGCCCCGGCCTCGCGCCCGATGGCCACGCGGTCGCGCAGGCGGATGAACACGTCGGCGTCGCGGGTCAGCCTGACACGGTAGCGGCCGGTCGCCTCCAGCTGGCGCTTCACCTCCCGGGCGGCGGCGAGCGTGATGTCCTTCTCATAGATGCCGCCGACGCCGACGGCGCCGGGATCCTGGCCGCCATGGCCGGGGTCGAGCACGATCAGCGGCTTTTCCGCCACGGTGGACGGCTTGTTGTCCGGCAGCGGAGGGGCGGACGGCAACGCGGCCGGAATCAGCTGTGCCGGTGGAATCGGCGGCAGCGGCGCGAAGGGCGGCGGGGTTGAGACGAGCCCGCTGGCTGGCGGATCGTCCTGAGGAGATGGCGCCGGAGCAGGAACAGGCATCGGGACGGTCATCGCCGACGCCACGACCGCACCCATCGTCAGCTGACCCTTGCCGGACGCCGTGCCGGACGCCGCGCCCGAGCCCGTCTTGGAACCGGATACCGCCGCGAGCTGGCGGAACTCCGCCACCGTCGTCTTTTCCAGGTCGAGGACAAGGCGCGGCTGACGGCCGTCGCGCGGCGGGATCATGTAGCCTTCCCGCAGCTTGGCCGGACCGACGGTTTCGAAGGTCAGGCGCGTGCCGCGGGAGCCGCCCGCCGCGTGGTAATAGCGCGCGACCACCCCCTTGCCCTCCACCGGCAGCGATCCGCCGGGCCAGACCAGATCGGGCAGGTCGACGATGATGCGGTAGGGGTCGGCGGCCAGCGACACGCTGAAGGAGACAGGGTCGCTCACCTCCAGCACGAAACGGGTCTTGTCGGGATGGATGCCCAGCCGGGCATCGACCACTGCGGTGCGCGGCGGCGGGGACGGCAGCGCCGCCGTGGTCTGGGCGGCGGCGGTCTGGGCGGCGGCGATCTGGGCGGCGGGAAGGCCGGCGAGAAGCACCAGCGCCAGCAGGACCGGCAGCACCGCGCCCAGCGCACGCGCAAACCCCCTCATCACCGCCCCGCGCCCGGCCCCGCACTTGGGATGGGCGGCGGCCGGCAGGCGGTCGGGCATGGCGGCGGTCGGCAGGCTGGGCGGCCGTTGCATCGTGTCTCCCCGGTGGCGGACGGCGGGCGGACGATCAGCTATAGCCTAGCCAATTCAACGCCTTCAACGCGGAACGTCACAGCCGGTCTCAATTCCGGGCCGGGGTGCCGTTCCTGCAACAGTGCCCCGCAGCCCGGCCGCCGCGGGCATCCCGGCAGCAGCCCGACTCGCGGTTCCGGGGGAAAGTCGCGCTTACGCTTCCCCGGGACGAACTTGTTCGCCGAATCGGCGCATTTCCGCGTTGTGCAAGAGGGATCGCTTGTCTATGGTATCTTTGCGACAGACCGCAATTCGCCAGATTCGGGTCGGACTCCCAAGGTGAGCGCCGATTCGCTGATCCCCGGTACTCGATTCCATCGATCCGGAGGTCAGCCGATCGCCGGTCACGGGGCCGTCCAAGGGGCTGCGGCGTCGCCTCCGACACCGCCTGTCCGGCCATCCGCGCCGGAGGGACGTCGCGGGGTGGCGCGTTCGGATTGGCGGTGAGAGGACGAAACCTCGAAGCTGGCTGTGGCCGCAAGGCGGCAGCCCGGCGCGTGTCGACCGGGCCGTCCTGGCTGCTCTCGTCAGCGCCGTTCGGCGGTTCCGGTCCGTCGTGCCGTATGCTTCGCCCACAACAGACGCTGCGTCCAGGCGGCCCGACCGGTCGCGCGGGTTCCCTGGGTCGCGCCGTTGAGGACCGTATATGGCCAAGCGCATGCTGGTGGACGCCACGCACCCGGAAGAAACCCGGGTCGCCGTGGTCAATGGTAACCGGCTGGAAGAACTCGACTTCGAGATCGCCAGCCGCAAGCAGCTGAAGGGCAACATCTACCTCGCGAAAGTGACGCGGGTCGAGCCTTCGCTCCAGGCGGCCTTCGTGGAATATGGCGGCAACCGCCACGGCTTCCTCGCCTTCTCCGAAATCCATCCCGACTATTACCGCATCCCCGTCGCCGACCGCGAAGCCCTGCTGGCCGAAGAGCGCCGGCTGGAGGAGCAGGCGGAAGCCCGGGCCGAGGCCGCCGCCGACGGCGCCGTGATGGGCGAGCCGATCCGCCCCGAGCAGGTGGTCGAGGAATGGTCGCCGATGCCCTCCCCCATCGCGCCGGAGGCGTCCGACGAGGATGCCGGCGACGAGGACGGTGAGGACGAGAACGGCACCGACGAGGCCGGTTCCGAGGGGCAGGCCGCACCGTCCGAGGCCTCCGCCCAGGATGCCGCCCAGTCCGCCGACGCCCCCGACATGGTCGGCGGCGACGAGGATGAAGAGGTCGAGACCCAGCGCCGCCGCTCGCGCCCGCTGCGCTCCTACAAGATTCAGGAAGTGGTGAAGCGCCGGCAGGTCCTGCTGGTCCAGGTGACGAAGGAGGAGCGCGGCAACAAGGGTGCCGCCCTGACCACCTACCTGTCGCTGCCCGGCCGCTACTGCGTGCTGATGCCCAACACCGGGCGCGGCGGCGGGATCTCCCGCAAGATCACGAACCCGGCCGACCGCAAGCGCCTGAAGGAAATCCTGTCGGATCTCGACATTCCCGACGGCATGGCGGTCATCCTGCGCACCGCCGGTCTGGAGCGTTCCAAGCCCGAGATCAAGCGCGACCTGGAATATCTGCTGCGCCTGTGGGACGACATCCGCGAACAGACGCTGAAGTCGTCGGCGCCCTGCCTCATCTATGAAGAGGCGAACCTGATCAAGCGGTCGATCCGCGATCTGTACTCCAACGACATCGACGAGATCTGGGTCGAGGGCGAGGCCGGCTTCCGCACGGCGCGCGAGTTCATGGACATGCTGATGCCGGGCCATTCCCAGCGCGTCCAGCTGTACCGCGACAGCCAGATCCCGCTGTTCCACCGCTATCAGGTGGAAACCCAGATCGACGCCATCCACAGCCCGGTGGTGCAGCTGCGCTCCGGCGGCTACATCGTCATCAACCCGACCGAGGCGCTGGTCTCCATCGACGTCAACTCCGGCAAGTCGACCCGCGAGCGCAACATCGAGGAAACCGCCTACAAGACCAACCTGGAGGCCGCCGACGAGGTGGCGCGCCAACTGCGTCTGCGCGATCTGGCCGGCCTGATCGTCATCGACTTCATCGACATGGAGGAGCCGCGGAACAACGCCGCCGTAGAGCGCCGCATGAAGGAGGCGATGAAGAACGACCGGGCACGCATCCAGCTCGGCCGCATCTCCGCCTTCGGCCTGCTGGAGCTGTCGCGCCAGCGTCTGCGCCCGTCGCTGCTGGAGACCAACTTCGAGCGCTGCCCGCACTGCTCGGGCACCGGCGTCGTCCGCTCGGTCGAATCCGCCTCGCTGCACGTCCTGCGCGCCATCGAGGAAGAGGGCATCCGAAAGCGGTCGTCGGAGATCACCATCTACGTCCCGACCTCCATCGCGCTCTACATCCTCAACCAGAAGCGCGGTGAGCTGGCCAAGATCGAGGAGCGTCACAGCTTCCACGTCATGGTGCAGGCCGACGACGGCCTGATCGCCCCGGACCATCGTCTGGAGCGCAACAAGGCCCGCATGCCGGACGAGGATGGCCCGCTGGTCAGCGCCGACCGCGTCATGGCCGAGACCGATCGTGCGCTCGCCGCCGAACCGGTCGTCGAGCCGGTCGAGGAGGAGGCCGACGTCGAGACCGCCCAGGTCGAGGAGACCGACGAGCGCGTCGAGACCAACGGCGCCAATGGCGATGGCAATGGCGAGGATCGCCGCCGTCGCCGCCGTCGCCGCCGTGGCCGTGGCCGTGACCGCGAGGAAGGCCGCGTCGAGGGCGAGACCGCCGGTGCGGGCGAGGACGCCGAGGAATCCGACGAGACGGGCGACGAGGCTGCCGAGACTGGCCTGCCGGTTGCCGCCGAGGCAATCCCCGGCGCTGCCATCTCCGAGCCGGCCGAAGACGACGACTCGGATGAGGACGACGGCGAAGGCGAAGGCGAAGGCGAAGGCGACGAGGAGACCGGCGCCGATGCCGGCGATCGCAACGGCGAAGGCCGTAAGAAGCGTCGCCGCGGCAAGCGCGGTGGTCGCCGCCGGTCGCGCCGCGAGGGTGCGGAAGGGCTGGAGGGCGGCGAGGAGACCGCTGCCGACCAGTCTCCTGCCGCTCCGGCCGAAGCCGCTCCTGTTCAGGCTCCTGTCGAGGCTTCCGACCTCGACTGGATCCTGGCCGGCGAGAACGCTCCGGCACCCGTCACGGAAGAGGCTCCGGTTCCGATGCCTGCGACCGAGCCGCCAGTGACCGCTCCGGCCCCGGCCGAAGCCGCCGCCGAGAAGGCTCCGGCCAAGAAGGCGTCGCGCAAGCGCAAGGCCGCTGCCGAAGCCCCGGTCGAGGCCGCCCCGGCGGTCGCCGAAGCGCCGGCAAAGGGCCGCAAGCGCAAGGCCGCCGCTCCGGTGGAAGCCCCGGCGCAAGCTGCTGCCGAGCCGGTGACGCAGCAGGCTCCGGCCAAGAAGGCGTCGCGCAAGCGCAAGGCCGCTGCCGAGGCTCCGGTCGAGGCCGCTCCCGCCGCCGCGCCTGCCGCCGCCGAAGCGCCGGCCAAGGGCCGCAAGCGCAAGGCCGCCGCCGCGGAAGCCCCGGCTGAGGTCGCGACCGACACGGCTCCGGCCAAGAAGGCGTCGCGCAAGCGCAAGGCCGCTGCCGAGGCTCCGGCCGAAGCCGCTCCCGCCGCCCCGGCAGCGCCCGAGCCGGCTCCGGCAGCCGCTTCGGAACCTGCTGCGGCTCCTGCTGCGGCCGGCGACAACGGCGATGCCTCCGCGAAGCCGCGTCGCGGCTGGTGGAAGCGGTAAGCCGAACGGCCCATTGGGACCTCTGGAACGGGAAAAGGCGCCGCGAGGCGCCTTTTCCTTTTCCCCGACGTTATCTCCCTGCCACAGGACAGGTCGGACCATGAGCAAGGCCTTCACCCGCGAGAACGACACGCCTGACGACGACGATCTCGAAGATCCGGCACCGCTACCGCAGGGCTTCAAGAACTACATGACCCCGCCCGGCTTCCAGCGCATGCAGGAGGAACTGCGCCACCTTCTGCGGGTGGAGCGGCCGAAGGTGGTGGAGGTGGTGTCCTGGGCCGCCGGCAACGGCGACCGGTCGGAGAACGGCGATTATCTCTATGGCAAGAAACGCCTGCGCGAGATCGACCGTCGCATCCGCTTCCTGAACAAGCGCTTGGAATCGGCGGTGGTGGTCAATCCGCAGGACCAGAAGAACCGCGAACAGGTCTTCTTCGGCGCCACCGTCACCTATGCCCGCGAGGACGGATCGGAGAACACCATCACCATCGTCGGCGCCGACGAGGTCGATCCCGACCGCGGCCATGTCAGCTGGATCTCCCCCATCGCCCGCGCGCTGTTGAAGGCGCGGGAAGGCGACTTGGTGGACGTCCGCACACCGGCGGGGATGGAGCAGGTGGAGGTGCTGGAGATCAGGTACGCGGGGTGAGTGGCGGCGTTAATGCCCCCTCCCCATCCCTCCCCCGCTCTCAGCGGACCTATGGTCCGCCTGTCGCGTCAGCACAAAGCGGAGCTTTGTGCGAGAGCTTCGCGGGAGAGGGGGCCGGACCTTTGCGAAGGCTATGCGAAGGAGCGGCGGCAGTCCCCTCTCCCTCGAAGAGGGGGAGGGTTAGGGAGGGGGCATCACTGCCAAGACTTCACTCACCCCGCCGGCTGGTAAATTTCCCCGCCCGACTCGCGGAACTTCTGCGACATCTCGGCCATGCCGGACTCCGCGGCGTCGCGGATTTCCTGCGTGATCTTCATCGAACAGAATTTCGGCCCGCACATCGAACAGAAATGCGCGGTCTTCGCTCCCTCCGCCGGCAGGGTCTCGTCGTGGTAGGCCATCGCCGTCTCAGGATCGAGCGACAGGGCGAACTGGTCGCGCCAGCGGAAGGAGAAGCGGGCACGCGACATGGCGTCGTCGCGCAGCCTGGCCGCCGGATGACCCTTGGCGAGATCCGCGGCATGGGCGGCGATCTTGTAGGCGATGACGCCGGCCTTCACGTCGTCGCGGTCGGGCAGACCCAGATGCTCCTTCGGCGTGACGTAGCAGAGCATCGCCGTCCCGAACCAGCCGATCATCGCCGCACCGATGGCGCTGGTGATGTGGTCGTAGCCCGGCGCGATGTCGGTCACCAGCGGCCCCAGCGTGTAGAAGGGCGCCTCGCCGCACAGAGCCAGCTGCTTTTCGACATTGTGCTTGATCTTGTGCATGGGCACATGGCCCGGCCCTTCGATCATCACCTGCACGTCACGCGCCCAGGCGATCTTGGTCAGCTCGCCCAAGGTCTCCAACTCGGCGAACTGGGCGGCGTCATTGGCGTCGGCCTGACTGCCCGGCCGCAACCCGTCGCCCATCGAGAGGGCCACGTCATATGTGCGGCAGATCTCGACGATGTCGGCGAAATGGTCGTAGAGAAAGCTCTCGCGGTGATGCGCCAGGCACCATTTGGCGATGATCGAGCCGCCGCGCGAAACGATGCCGGTCACCCGCTTGGCGGTCAGGGGGATATGGGCCAGCCGCAGGCCGGCATGGATGGTGAAGTAATCGACGCCCTGCTCCGCCTGCTCGATCAGCGTGTCGCGGAACAGTTCCCAGGTCAGGTCCTCGGCCCTGCCCTTCACCTTCTCCAGCGCCTGATAGATCGGAACCGTGCCGATGGGCACCGGGGAGTTGCGCAGGATCCATTCGCGGGTCTGGTGGATGTCGGCACCGGTCGACAGGTCCATCACCGTGTCGGCCCCCCAGCGGATCGACCAGACCATCTTCTCCACCTCCTCCTCGATTGAGGATGTCACGGCGGAGTTGCCGATGTTGGCGTTGATCTTGGTCAGGAAGTTCCGGCCGATGATCATCGGCTCCGACTCGGGGTGGTTGACGTTGGAGGGGATGATCGCCCGCCCGCGCGCCACCTCGTCGCGGACGAATTCCGGGGTGATGAAGTCGGGAATCTCGGCCCCGAAATCCTCACCGTCGCGGGCTGCTTCCAGCGCCGTAGCGCGGCCGAGATTCTCGCGGACGGCGATGTATTCCATCTCCGCGGTGACGATGCCAGCGCGGGCATAGGCCATCTGCGTGACGGCCCCGCCGTCCTTGGCGCGGAGCACGCCGCTGTCGGTGGTCTCCACATCGCCGCGGGCCAGGATCCAGTCGCGGCGGTGCTTGGCCAGCCCGGCCCGCACGTCGATCGCCACGGTTTCGTCGGTGTAAGGTCCGGAGGAATCATAGACGGTCAGCGGCGGTTCGCCGCCCGACAACGCGATTTCGCGCAGCGCAACCCGCAGGTCGGGAAAGCGCGTACCCGGCACGTAAATTTTCCGCGACGACGGCAACGGGCCGGTCGAAATGCGGATGGCGGTTTCGTTGAAGTCCTTTGGCATTGGGTTTCTCCGTCGGAGTTGGGCGGACAAACCCGGGACTGCGGACGGAGGTTCGGTGTCTTCGTGCGGGCCGCTCCCCAATTTGGGCGCCCAACACTATGGGCTTCCCCACTGCGGGCGTTGCTACGGCCGGACGGGGCCTGTTTTCAGCCCGTCACGAGGTCCCTCCCTTCGCCGGTATGACCCGGATCAGGTTCGAAGGGTCACCACGCTGCCGAAGACGCTTGGCGCCGTCCGGCCGTTGGTATCTCAGCCCCCTGTCGGGACCCCCCTGGAATGCGCCCATCCTGCCGGGACGGGCGGCCCCTGTCAAAAGGAAAGAACCGCGGACGATCCGCAAGCCACACTGTATGGATACCGCGTCACATCCAGCGTTTCAGACGGACATAGATCATCGGCAGCAGTGCCGACAGCAGCATCAGCCCCAGGGCGCTTGGATAGCCGAACAGCGAGTCGGTCCCCGGCATCTCTTCGAAATTCATGCCGCCGATGCTGGCGACCAGGGTCGGCGGGAACAGAAGGACGGTCAGGACCGAGACGATCTTGACGATCTCGTTCTGCTCCACATTGATCTGGCCCAGCGCCGTGTCCAGCGCCAACGCGACCTTGCCCGCCAGGAAACGGGCATACTGGTCCAGCCCGCGCAAATCCTGCAGCGTCGTCTTGGCCCAGCGCCGCGTCGCCTTGCCGGAGTTCCAGCCGTCGCCGCGCGCCAGGAAATCGGTCATGCGCGACAGGCTGGCCAGGCTGATGCGGGCCTTGCCGATCAGGTGGCCGGCATGGCCGATGCGCTTCAGCGTCTGGGCATCGTCCAGCGTCTCGCCGCGGGAGCGCAGCTTGCGCCCGCGGAAGAAGCGGCGGTTCAGCACGTCCAGCTCCACTCCGGTCCGCCGCAGCACGGCAGAGGTGCGGTCGACCATCCCGTCCACCAGCGCCGCCAGAACCAGTTCGCCACGGGAAGCGGACACCTGCCCATGGGTGGCGCGGCGGCGAAAGGCCAGCAGGGCCTGCGGATCGATGTCGTGGATGGTGACCAGCCGGCGCCCGGCCAGCACGAAGCTGACGGTGGCGATGCGAGGCTCGTCGGTGTCGGCCCAGACCAGGGCAGTGACGGTCATGGTCAGGGCCCCACCGGCCACGCGCAGGCGGCTCGATTCCTCGATCTCCGCCATCTGCTCGCGGGTGGGCAGGCTGGTGCCGATCAGCGCCTCCGCGCGCGCCAAGTCGTCGGCGGTCGGGTTGATCAGATCCAGCCAGACGGTGGCGTCGGGCAGCGGCCCAACGTCGTCCGCAGCCTCCCTAGCCCAGCGCAGCAGACCGCCGTCGTTGACGAAGACATGCAGCAAGGCTGTGCTCCTTGCGTGGTTCGAGGCGGCGGGGGAGCGCTTACGTCATCCGGCCGCCGCGTCTTGGCTTCTCGGGCGGTTTAACCGGCGGGGGCGACTTCGCCTCGGTGTCGAGGTCCAGCGTCTCCCCCTCAGCCTTCAGCGCCTGTTCCAGCTTGCGGCGGAAGGCACCGCCATCCCGCTTGGCATCCAGGAAATGGCCGACCGCCTCCTTGGCGGCGTCGCTGTCGTAGGGGACCTTGCCCAACGCCGCCAACTTGGCGCGCTCCACCAGCTTCGGGTCCATCCGGTCGCGGATGGCCTTCATCTGGCGGAGCAGGTCCTTGCGCAGGTCGGTCATCGGCCCCCCTATTGCAGCGTCAGGCCTTGCCGATCAGGGTGCCGGCGCCGCCTTCGGTGAAGATTTCCAGCAGCAGCGCATGCGGCACGCGGCCATCCAGGATAACAGCGGCATCGACGCCCTGCTCCACGGCACCGATGCAGGTTTCGATCTTCGGGATCATGCCGCCGGACGCGGTGCCGTCGGCGATGGCCTTGTGGGCATCCTCCAACGACATCTTCTCGATCAGCTTCTTTTCCTTGTCGAGGACGCCGGCGACGTCCGTCAGCAGGAAGAAGCGCGCCGCCTTCACCGCCGCCGCGACCGCACCGGCCGCCGTGTCGGCGTTGATGTTGTAGGTGTCGCCATTCACGTCGAAGCCGACCGGCGCGATCACCGGGATGATGTCCGACTGGGCGAGCGCGTGCAGGATCTGCGGGTTGACCTTGTACGGTTCGCCGACGAAGCCGAGGTCCAGCACCCGTTCGATGTTGCTGTCGGGGTCGCGCTGCACGCGCTCCAGACGGCGGGCGGTGATCAGATTGCTGTCCTTGCCCGACAGGCCGACGGCACGGCCGCCGGCGCCGTTGATGGCGGCGACGATCTGCTTGTTGATGGAGCCGGCCAGCACCATCTCGACCACCTCGACCGTCTCCTTGTCGGTGACGCGCAGGCCGTCGATGAAGCTGGACTTGATCTTCAGACGCTCCAGCATCTGGCCGATCTGCGGGCCGCCGCCGTGGACGACCACCGGGTTGATGCCGACCTGCTTCAGCAGGACGATGTCGCGCGCGAACAGCTCCGCCAGGCTGGCGTCGCCCATGGCGTGGCCGCCGTACTTGATGACGAAGGTGCTCCCGGCATAGCGTCGCATGTAGGGCAGCGCTTCGGACAGGGTACGGGCCTTGGCGAGCCACTCGTCACGGGTGGGAGTCTGCACGGGAGGATGCCCTTTGTCGGGGTGGACGGTTGGGCTTCTTTAACGGAAAGGCCGGCCGGTTGCCTAGGGGTCAATTTAACGGTCACATACCCCCGTGCCGGCCGCCTGCGGCTGCGGCCGATGCCGCGCCGGCCGGGCGCCACCATCCGGCCAGCCGGGTCATCGGCTGGGTCAGCGCGGTCACCGCCACCGCCATCAGCACCATGGCCGAGAAACAGGCGCCGGACAGCACCCCCGCCTCCAGCAGGACTGTCAGCACGATCACCTCCATCAGCCCCTTGCAGGGCATCAGCGTGCCCAACCGCAGCGCGTCCGGCCAACTCTCCCCGGTCAGGCGCGCGGGCAAGGTCGTGCCGGCCATCTTGCCGACGAGCGTCGCCAGGGTGGCAAGCGCGAAGACCGTCCACTGCGCCGGATCGTCCAGCGTCAGGTTCACCTTCAGCCCGGTCAGCGTGAAGAAGAAGGGCAGCAGGATCAGCGTGGAGAAATGCTCCAGCCGGTCGAGGATCGCGGCGGCATAGCGGCGCGGCATGGCGGTGCCGGCGACGAAGGCGCCCAGGATGTAGTGCAGCCCGATCAGTTCGGTCACCGCGGCCGAGGACAGCAGTGCCGCGCAGGTCACCACCACCGCGGTGTCCCCCATCCGTCCCTCGGGCGCCACCCGCTCCAGCAGGCGGTCCAGCAGCGGACGCACGATCAGGACGGTCACCCCGACATAGGCGAAGCCCAGCATTCCCACCCAGGCGACCGCCCAGCCGCCGCCCGCCGACGCACCATCCGCCGAGGCCCAGGCCAGCACGGCGGTGATCAGCAGCCACAGCAGCGCATCGTTCACCGCCGCATAGCCCAGCGCCAACCGCCCGACCCGATCACCCAGCAAATCCATCTCGCGCAGGATGGCACCCAGCACCGGCAGGGCGGTGACGCCGACGCAGATGCCGAAGCCGGCGGCGAACAGGCCCGGCGTGGCGTGCGGTCCCGTCATGCCGGGAAAGGCGCCGGCCAGCCACCAGCCCAATGCTCCGCCCATCAGTGTCGGCACGATCATGCTGGACAGCGCCACCGTGGCGAAGGCGCCGCCCCGCCCGCGGAAATCGGCAGGGTCGAGGTGCAGCCCGGTCAGGAAAGCGAAGAAGACGACGGCCATCAGCGCCAGGCCCGACAGCGGCGCCAGGGCGGCCGGCGCGAACAGCACGCCCCACAGGTCCGGCACCAGCCTGCCGAGCAGCGACGGCCCCAGCGCCACGCCGAACAGGATCTGGATCACCACCATCGGCGCGACGTGGCGCCCGCCGCCGAGCCGCCACAGCAGGAACGGCCCGGCGATGAGCAGCAGGGCCTGCATCAGGAACAGCAGCGCGGGGGAGAGGCCACCCATCGCCGCCGCCCCTCAGTCCACGGCCAGGGCGAGCGCGGCGAGGCTGGCGCGCAGCTCGGCGATGCCGGTGCCCTTTTCGGAACTGGTGACGTGGATGTCGGGGAAGGCGGCGGGGTGCTTCTTCAGCCCCGCCTGGGTGTCGCGGCGGATCTTGTCCAACTCCGTCGGCTTCACCTTGTCCGCCTTGGTCAGCACGACGACATAGGGCACCGCCGTGCGGTCCAGCATCTCCATGATCTCATGGTCGTTGGGCTTCAGCCCATGGCGCGAATCGATCAGCACCAGCGCGCGGCGCAACGTCACCCGCCCGCGCAGGAAGCGGCGGACCATATCGTTCCACGCCTCCACCTTTTCCTTCGATTCCTTGGCATAGCCGTAGCCGGGCATGTCCACCAGCTTCAGCCGGTTGCCGAGGTTGAAGAAGTTGAGCTGCTGCGTGCGCCCCGGCGTGTTGGAGGTGCGGGCCAGCGTCTTGCGCCCGGTCAGCGCGTTCACCAGGCTCGACTTGCCGACATTCGACCGCCCGGCGAAGGCGACCTCCGGCAGATCGGCCTCCGGCAACTGGTTCAGCGCGTTGGCGCCCCAGACGAAGTCGCACTCCTTGGCGAACAGCAGCCGCCCGGCCTCCAGCGCGGCCTCGTCGAAGCCGGAAACGATGTTGGGGGTGTTGGGGGTCGGCGTGTCGGGGGTGGTCATGGATCTGCTTTCGGTTGCGGAATCAGGTCGTCGATCATAAGCCCCAACGCCGTTCCTAGCGCCCGGTAGACCTCGACGGTCGGGCTCTTGCGCCCCGACTCGATCTGAGAGACATAGCTTGGCGTCAGCCCGGCGGCGGCGGCAAGCTCGACCTGTGACAGGCCGCGATGCTCGCGCCAGACCCGCACCGGATTCTCGCCGTCGATCAGCCGGCGCGCCACGGCCCAGGGAAGATCCTCGTCGTCCTCGGAATCCAACGCGGCGCGGATGTCGTCATGGTCCATCGCGCGGGCCCGCAAGGCCTCGAAATCGGCAATGGGAACGACGGCATATTCGGCTTTGCCGTCCTTGCCGGCTATATACTGCACGCTCATCGTTGCAGCCTCCTGACGTCGTAAGCTTGCCCACGGGGTTCGACCGCGCGGACATCGATGATCCTCACCTCTTCGTCCCTAATGAAGATCGTCCGGAACGCCCGAGCAGGATTGCGGAACTTCAGACGGAGATAAGGGGTCCCGACGATCGCTTCCACATCAAGCTCGGGGTCGTCCGGGTTGGCCGCCAGAGCTTCCAGGTCGACCGCGATCTGGGCACGGACGGCGGGCTGCTGCCGAGCGATGGCCTTGGCCGCCTGTTTCTTGATGGTGAGGTCGTACATCACAAAAAAATAACCGCCGGCAAACTTCCGTCAAGAGGAAGGTTTACCGGCGGTTATATCAGGCGGAAGATCCGATGATCAGACCTTCACGCCCATGCGGCGCATGATGGTCCACTGCTGGGCGACCGACAGCAGGTTGTTCCAGGCCCAGTAGATCACCAGACCGGCCGGGAAGCCGGCGAGCATGAAGGTGAAGACGATGGGCAGGAACTGGAACACCTTCTGCTGGATCGGGTCCGGCGGGGCCGGGTTCATCTTCTGCTGCAGCCACATGGTGACGCCCATGATCAGCGGCCAGGCACCGAGATGCAGCATGGCGGGGGGATCCCAGGGGATCACGCCGAACAGGTTGAAGATGGTGGTCGGATCTGGCGAGGACAGGTCGTGGATCCAGCCGAAGAAGGGGGCGTGCCGCATCTCGATAGTCACGAACAGGACCTTGTAGAGCGCGAAGAACACCGGGATCTGGATCAGGATCGGCAGACAGCCCGACACAGGCGAGACCTTCTCGCGCTTGTACATGGCCATCAATTCCTGGTTCATGCGCGCCTGATCGTCGCTGAACTTCTCGCGGAGCTCCTGCATCTTCGGCTGCAGGGCCTTCATCTTGCTCATCGCCTGGTAGGACTTGTTGGCGAGTGGGAAGAAGACGGCCTTGACGCAGACGGTCAGCAGCAGGATGGCGAGGCCGAAGTTGCCCAGCACCTGCCCAAAGAAGTCGAGCGCGTAGAAGAAGGGCTTGGTCAGGAAGTAGAACCAACCGAAGTCGATCGCCAGATCGAAGTTCTTGATGTTCAGCTTTTCGGAATAGGCGTCCAGCAGCTTCACCTGCTTGGCGCCGGCGAACAGTCGGCCGGTGGTCTCGGCCGAGGCGCCAGGCGCCACGGTGACCGCATCGCCCATGAAGTCGGCCTGATAGCGGTCGGCATTGGCGACGGTGCTATGGACGAAACGCGCGGTGACCTTCTGCGCCGGGTCCGGGATCACCGACACCAGCCAATACTTGTCGGTGATGCCGAGCCAGCCGCCGGTGGTCTCGATCGGCTCCGTGCCCTTCTTGCGCAGGTCGTCGTAGGACCGCTCGGTCAGCGTGCCGTTGAAGACGCCCAGCGGGCCTTCATGCAGGATGTAGTAGCCCGAGGTCTGCGGCGTGCCGGTGCGCGACACCAGGCTGTAGGGCAGCAGGGTGACCGGGTTGGCGCCGGTGTTGCGGACCGTCTGCGTCACCGTGAACATGAAGTCCGGATCGACGGCGATCTTGCGCTCGAACACCAGGCCCTGGCCGTTGTCCCAGGTCAGGGTCAGCGGCTTTTCGGGGGTCAGCGCGGTGCCGTCGGCGGTCCAGCGGGTCGTCGCGGTCGGGGCGGCGATGCCGGCGCCCTGCGGGACCCAGCCGAACTCGGCGTAATAGGCGGCGGGCGTGCCGGCCGGGGCCAGCAGCACGATCTCCGGGCTCTTGGGGTCCGGGGTCTCGTGGTACTGGGCCAGCGCCAGGTCGTCGATACGGCCGCCGACGAGATTGACGGAGCCGTGCAGGGCCGGCGTGTCGATCTTCACGCGGGTGCCGGCCGCCAACTGCTCGGCGAGCAGGACAGGGCGCTCCTTCGCGACCTCAGCCGTTGCGGGGGGCTGCTGGGCGGGCACGCCGGGGGCCGGCACCGGCACTGACTGCTCCGTCTGGGCGGCCTGCTGGGCGGCGAGTTGCTTCTGCTGCTCCACCCGCGGCTTTTCGTAGAAATACTGGAAGCCCAGAAGGATGGCGATCGACAGGGCAATCGCGATGATGAGGTTGCGTTGGTCGGTCATGGCGTCCCGGTTGCCGTGGGGCCTTTGAAGAAGGTCGGCGTGTGCGCGGCCTTGTTACGGGTTTTCGCCGGGCTGGGCAACCGCCGCATGCCCTTTTTCCGGCAAGCCGCAGCGATGGGGCGGCGACGCCCCCGGCGGCAGGGGATCGGGCACGGGATCCCAGCCGGACCCGCCCCAGGGATGGCAACGCCCAAGCCGGCGCACCGTCAGCCATCCCCCCCGGATGGCGCCGTGCTTTTCCAGCGATTCGATGGCGTAGCAGGAGCAGGTCGGCTGGAAACGGCAATGCCAGCCCACGAAGGGCGACAAGGTCCAGCGATAGAGATAGACGAGCGCGCGGAGAAGATGCGCGAGTGGGCTGAGGCCGGCGATGCGAAACATGACGTCGCGGGCCCCCTACCCTTCCGCCTCGCGCCACAGGCCGAGGCGTTTCAGCCCGGCCGTCAGGTCGCCGAGCAGATCGGTCCACGGCCGCTCGGCCGTGTCGCCGCGCGCGACCAGGACGAAGTCATGGCCCGGTGCGGCATGGATGGGCAGTATCTGCCGCGCGGCCTCACGCAAACGGCGGCGGGCGCGATTGCGCACCACCGCGTTGCCGACCTTACGGCTCGCCGTCAGTCCGAGACGGATCGGCGGACCGCCATCGGCGGGCCGCTGCTTGTCGTCGTGCCGGCGCACCTGGAGGATCAGGCCGGGAGCCACGTGCTTGCGCCGTGTCCCGGCCACGGCCAGAAATTCCGGCCGCCGCATCAGGCGCCCGACCTTGAGGTCCGGCGCCGCCATCGCGGGGATCAGGCGCTCAGAACCTTGCGGCCGCGGGCGCGGCGACGGGCGATGACCTTGCGGCCGCCGACGGTCGACATACGGTGGCGGAAGCCGTGGCGACGCTTACGCACGATTTTGGAGGGCTGGAACGTGCGCTTCATGGCGCCTACTCCTTAAGCTTTGCTGATGGTGACGGGACGAAAGCGCCCAGCCGCAGGGCCGGGCGCCGAACCTATGAACCTGGAACGAACCGGTAGGCGCCTTACTCGGCAGCCCGGCGGCCGTTGACCATGCCGCGGCCGGTGGTGCGCTCGGCGATGCGGGCGGCCTTGCCGCGCAGATCGCGCAGATAGTACAGCTTGGCGCGACGGACGGCGCCCTTGCGGACCAGCTCGATCGAGTCGATGCGCGGGGAGTACAGCGGGAACACGCGCTCCACGCCCTCGCCATAGCTGATCTTGCGAACGGTGAAGGAGCTGTTCACGCCGGCGTTCTTGCGGGCGATGACGACGCCTTCATAGGCCTGGACGCGCTCGCGCGTGCCTTCGACGACCTTCACGTTCACGCGGACGGTATCGCCCGAGGAGAACTCCGGGATCGTCTTGCCGCCGAGGGCCTTCTCGATCTGCTCCTGCTCGAGCTGCTGCAACAGGTTCATAGCACTACCCCTTTTCTATCGGCGCGCCTCGCGGCGGACCGTCACTCCGGTTTCGGGTCGCGCCGGCGAGCCTGCCGTCGACCCTTGTTCGTAACAGTTACTGCCGGGCGGCTCGCCTGGTAGAGCGACCACAGGTCCGGCCGTCGGGCCTCCGTGATCTTCTCCGCCTCGGCCAGCCGCCAGGCCTTGACCTTCCCGTGGTGACCAGAGAGCAGAACCTCCGGCACCGCGCGCTCCACACCCTGCCCGTCGGTCCAGACCGCCGGCCGGGTGTAGTGGGGGTATTCGAGCAACCCCCGTTCGAAACTCTCTTCCCCCGCCGTCTCCACGTTGCCCATGACGCCGGGGAGCAAGCGCACCACGGCATCCATCAGGCTCAGAGCGGCGAGTTCCCCGCCGGACAGCACGAAATCCCCGAGGCTGACCTCTTCAAGGCCGTGCGCATCGAGGACCCGCTGGTCCACCCCTTCGTACCGGCCGCAGAGCAGCGTCACCACCGGGGTGGCGGCCAACTCCTTGACCAGTTCCTGGTTCAGCACCCGTCCGCGAGGCGACAGATAGATCGCCCGGCCGCGTCCCGGTGCCCCCACAGGTCCCGCCGTCGCGGTCAAAGCCGCGTCCAGCACGTCGGGCCGCATGACCATGCCGGCCCCTCCGCCGAAGGGGGTGTCGTCGACGGAGCGGTGTTTATCGCGCGCGAACGAGCGAATGTCCACCGATTCCAGCGCCCAGACTCCATTTTCCAACGCCTTGCCGGCCAGTGAGTGGCCGAGCGGCCCCGGAAACATTTCCGGGAACAGCGTCAGAACCTTGGCCGTCCAGACCCGCGGACCGTCGGCGCCGTGATTCACGGCCCCTCCTCCCCGCGCTGGTCTCCGCCCTCTTCCCCCTCGTCCTCCTCCGCCTCGTCATCGGAACCCTCGCGGGCTTCGATCACGGCCGGAAGATCGACGACGATGCGGCCGCCCCGGACATCCACCACCGGCACGCAGGCCTTGGAGAAGGGAAGCATCTCCAGCGGCCCGCCGGCGGTCCGGACTTCGAGCACGTCGCCCGCGCCGAAGTCGTAGATCGCCTTCACCGTGCCGTAGAGGCTCCCGTCTGCGAGTTCCGCACGCAGGCCGATCAGGTCGGCGTGGTAGAACTCGTCCTCGTCCTCCGTCGACGGCAGGGCGCCGCGGTCCACGTAGAGCCGCACACCGGCCAGCGCCTGCGCCTGTTCCCGGCTCGTCACCCCGTCGACCTTGGCCAGGAAGTTGTCCTTGACCATGCCTTGGAGCGTCACCGTGAAGCGGCGGGCGCCGGCTTCGTCGGACAGCGGGCCATAGGCCATGATGTCGGCGGGTTCGGCGGTGAAGCTGCGCAGCTTCACCAGCCCCCGCACGCCGTGCGATCCCGCGAACTGGCCGACACAGATCTTGGCGGTCATCGTAGGAGCACCCGGCACGTCGTCACGACCTCAACCCTGCGGGCCATCAGGCCCACCCTCACCCTTGTCAGCCCTCGGCGGCAGCCGCGGCGGCGGCGGCCTCGGCCTTCAGACGCTCCTGCGCCTTGGCCTTCGGAGCCGACTTCTTCGGGGTCTCGCGGACGGCGGGCTTCTCGACCAGGCCGGCATTGGCCAGGAACAGAACGACGCGGTCCGTCGGCTGGGCGCCGACCGACAGCCAATGCTTGGCGCGCTCGGCGTTCAGGATGATGCGCTGCTCGTGCTCGCGCGGCAGCATCGGGTTGTAGGTGCCGATCTTCTCGATGAAGCGGCCGTCACGCGGGCTGCGGGCGTCCGCGATGACGATCGAGTAGAACGGACGCTTCTTCGCACCACCGCGAGCCAGACGAATCTTCAGAGCCATTGGTCGAAACTTTCTCTTCTCAAGTCAAACAGGTATCAGGTGATTTCGAAAGGCGGTCAGGTCAGCCGAAAGGCCCCTTCCCGCCGAAGCCGCCGAGTCCCTTCGGCAGCAAATTGCCCAGGCCGCCGCGCAGCATCCCCTTCTTCCCAAGCTTCTGCACCTGCTTCATCATTCCGCGCATGGTCTCGAACTGCTTCAGCAGCTTGTTGACCTCCTGCACCGAGGTGCCGGAACCGGCGGCGATGCGCTTGCGGCGCGAAGCCTTGATGATGTCGGGGTTCTTGCGTTCCGCCTTGGTCATCGAGGAGATGATCGCCTCCTGGCGCTTGATCATCCCGTCGTCGACGTTGGCGTCCTTCAGCTGGTCCTTGATCTTGCCGATGCCCGGCAGCATCCCCATCAGGCCGGACATGCCGCCCATCTTGCGGAGCTGCTTCAACTGCATCGCCATGTCGTCGAGGTCGAAGCCCTGGCCCTTCTCCATCTTGCGGGCGAGCTTTTCGGCCTCGTCCTTGTCGATGGTCTCGACGGCCTTCTCCACCAGCGACACCACGTCGCCCATGCCGAGGATGCGGCCGGCGATGCGGTCGGGGTGGAAGGGCTCCAGCGCGTCGATCTTTTCGCCGACGCCCAGCAGCTTGATCGGCTTGCCGGTGATCTGGCGCATCGACAGGGCCGCACCGCCGCGCGCGTCGCCGTCGATGCGGGTCAGCACGATGCCGGTGATTCCGACCTTGTCGTTGAAATTGGTGGCGACGGTGACGGCGTCCTGGCCGGTCATCGCGTCGGCGACCAGCAGCGTTTCCGCCGGCTTGGTCGCGTCGCGGACAGCCGCGACCTCCGCCATCAGCTCCTCGTCGATGGCGAGGCGGCCGGCGGTGTCGAGCATGACGACGTCATAGCCTTCGAGACGGCCGGTCTCGATGGCACGCTTGGCGATGGCGACCGGGTCCTGGCCCGGCACGATGGGCAGCGTGGCGACGCCGGTCTGCTCGCCGAGAACCTTCAGCTGCTCCTGCGCGGCCGGACGGCGGACGTCCAGCGAGGCCATCAGGACCTTCTTGCGGTCCTTCGTCTTCAAGCGGAGCGCGATCTTGGCGGTGCTGGTGGTCTTGCCCGAACCCTGCAGGCCGACCATCAGGATCGGCACCGGCGCCGCGGCGTTCAGGTTGATATCCGCGCCTTCACCCAGCATCTCCACGAGGTTGTCGTGGACGATCTTGATGACCTGCTGGCCGGGGGTGACCGACTTCAGCACCTCCTGCCCGACGGCGCGTTCCTTCACCTGGGTGACGAACTGCTTGACGACGGGCAGCGCGACATCAGCCTCCAGCAACGCCACGCGAACTTCGCGCAGTGCTGCGGAGACGTCCTCCTCGGTCAGCGCGCCACGGCGGCGCAGCTTGTCGAAGATGTCGCCCAGGCGTCCGGTCAGGCCTTCGAACATGCGATACTCGTTCCCCAGTTCCGGGTCCAGCGTCAGTGCCGCCGCCCACACAAGCACGAAAGCGCCAGTGCGCGACATTCGCGGACTGGCGGAGATACCCGGCATTGGGCCGGGGTACCCGGTCTATCGACTTGGCGGGAGACAGGTCGGCGGACCATAGAGAAGCTGGCTTGGAGAGTCAACCACCAGAAGGACCTCCGCGCCTTCGGCCGAAGGTCGCCCTTGCCGCCCGGTGGTTATCCGTCCGACACTTGTCACAAATCTTCGCACTTTAACGAATTTTTGGCGACTCCTTCGGATTATGAGTAACCAAATAGAGAAGGTATCCCGGCGATGTCGTCCGCCCAGGGCTTTGGTTCCAACGGCCCGCGAACCAAGCTGACCCAGAGCCAGCTCAACGCGATCCTGTTGCGGCACCAGGCTTTCCGCAAGAGCCAGCCGGGCGGCGTGCGCGCCAATCTGAAGATGCGCGACCTGTCGCATCTCGACCTTTCGGGCATCGACCTGTCGGACGCCGACCTGTCGGGCGCCAAGCTGTTCAGCGCGCGGCTGACCGGCGCCAACCTTGCCAACGCCAACCTCTATGCCGCCGACCTGCGGCTGGCCAACCTGGAGAAGGCTGACCTGCGCCGGGCCGATCTGCGCGGCGCCTGCCTGCGCGGCGCGGTTCTGAGCGAAGCCACATTGGTCGAGGTCGACCTGCGCGACGGCACCCTGCTGCACTACGATTCCAGCGGCGAGATGTTCTCCCACCAGTATGAGGACAGCGTCCTGACGTCGGAGCTGACGGCGGCGACCATCCGCGGCGCCGACCTGTCGCGGGCGAAGATCGCCAACGCCTTCGTCATGCAGACCGACCTGACCGACGCCATCCTGCGCGGCACGAAGTTCATGCGCGCCAACCTGACCGGCTCCAACCTGACCGGTTGCGACCTGACCGACGCCGACCTGACGGAGGCGAACCTGTCGGGTGCCCGGCTGTCGGGAGCGGTGATGACGGGCTGCGCCATCAATCGCACCAATTTCAGCGGCGCCACCCTGATCGGCGCCATCCTGGACGCGGCCCAGCTGCGCTCCCCCAACATCCAGGCGGCGGTTCTGGCGAAGACGCTGGAAAATCCGGACGACGATCTGCGCGACATCCTGGTGGAGCATCTGTCCTGGATCGACAGCGGCGGCAAGGCCGGCAAGCGCGCCGACCTGTCGGCGCTCGACCTGTCGGGGCGGAAGCTGGACGGCATCAACCTGTCCGCGGCCATCCTGCAATGCATCGCGCTGCGCGGCGCCACGCTGACCGGTGCGGCGATGGCGATAGCCGATCTGTCGCTGGCCGACATGCGCAAGGCCGACCTGTCGAACGCCGATCTGCGCGGCGTGAATTTCGAGCGGGCGACCCTGACCGGCGCCAACCTGACCGGCGTCCAGCTCGGCCCCGTCCATATCCAGACGATGAGCGGCCACATCTGGCGCGCCAACCTGCAGCGCGCCCGGCTGGGCATGGCGCTGCTCTGCAACGCCGACCTGCGCAAGGCCAACCTGGCCGGGGCCAATCTGGCGGGTGCCGACCTGACCGGGGCCGATCTGAGCGAAGCCGACCTGACCGGGGCCGACCTGACCGGCGCGGTGCTGGACGGCGCCACGCTGGACCAGGCAATCGTCGAGGAGGCGATCGGGCTGGCGGGCTGAGGTCAGGTCACGCCGAAGGTCCGCCGCGCTTCGCCATCCAGTCGCCGGAACCGTAGACGCTGCGGACATGGTGGACCAGCAGGTTGCGGGCGTCGATCAACTGGCCCATCCGCTCGCGGCAGGCGACGATCCCGGTATCCGGGTGGTAGACCGGCGCCAGTTCGCGGAAACGCCGCCGCACCTGATCCTCGTCGAAACACCATTCATTGACGAAGCCGAACAGTTGGGCCGCGTCGCGCACCTCGGTGATGCGGCCGTCCAGCGGCTGGAAGGACAGGCGCTGCAGCGCATGGGCGAGCGTCTTGTTGCGATATCCCAGCGTCTCGACCGCAGCTTCCAGCCGGCGGACATCCTCGCCCGGAAGGATGCGGGCGCCGGGATCGGCCAGCGCCAGCGCCGCAGCCAGCGCCTTGCGGATCGCGGCGTCGGACGCGGCATCGGACGAGGCGGCGCTCCCCACCTCCAGCACCGCCTGCCCGCCGGCATCGTGCGGACCGGGGTCGACGCCGCCCTCCGGAGCCAGCAGCAGGGCGGCGGCGGTGAGCACCGTCACCCCGACGCCGCGCATGGCCGCCAGGTCCAGCACGGCGGCACGGAAACGGGCGCCGCAGGGCACGGTGCGGCCGGAGGCGGCTGAAGGACTGGAGTCTTCCGGTGCGGTCATCGCCGGTGCGGTCATCGTCAGCGCCAACACATGGTGGAAGCGGGCGCGAGTCTACGCAACGACTGGGAATCCCGCAATCGCGCGGATGGACGCGGCGGGACGGGGTAGTTCCTTTTCCGCCTCAGCGGAACGTCGTGGCCCCGGGCTTGGCCGGCAACCTGTTGAGCAGATCGTCGATATAGGCGGTCTCGTCCTTGCCGGACATGGCGGCGAAGCCCTTCAGCATCTGGCTGCCGAAGGTGAAGACGCTGGCGAGGTCGATTCGCCACGCCCCGCCTTCGCGCACGAAGTCGGCGGGGACCAGCGCCGGCCGGTTGTCCACCATCAGCAGGCCCGAGGCGCGGTCACCCTTCACCCGTACCGGCCCCAGCGAACTGCGGGAGATGACGTTGGGTCCGAGCCAACCGGCCTTCAGCGCATGGTTGGCGATGTCGCCGACCGACATGCGGCGCAGGTCCGACGGGCCGAGATAGCGGCGCAGCCCCATGGCGGCAAAACGCTCCGCCGGCTCCAGCCGCTGCAGCGGCGCCTCGCCGGGCTGGCGGGCGGCGTCTCGCACCGACTCCAGCGTCTTGACCGAATTGCGGGTGAGCAGCGGAATCACCGCCGATCCCCGCTGTTCGGTCAGCGCCGTTCGGGCAGCATCAAAGGTCGCGGCGACCGCCCGCTCCTCCGGCGTTTCGCGCGGCGGGGCGGCGAAGCTGGTGGCAGCGGCAATCAGGATGACGAAAAAGGCGAGGAAAGCGACACGCATGCCAGGAAGAACCGGAAAGGGAACGGAACGTCACGCCTTCGCCTCGACGCCGAAGAATTCGAGCTGCCAGCGCATCTCTTCATCGGTCATCGGATAGTGCGTGCCGTCGCGAGCATTAAGCGCCGTTTTCGGCGGAATTTGGGCGAGCCGCAACTGGACCTGCCGGGCGAAACGCATGGTGAGGCCGGCACGCCACACCAGTGCGGTGACGGCGCGCGGCGCATGGGTGGCGACGATGCGGTCAACCACCGCCAACTCGATCTGCGACAGCTCCGCCAGCGCCGCCATGACGAAGCCGCGGTCGCCCTCCACCATCGATCCTTCGATCAGCTTCTCTGTCAGCTTGCCTTCCTTGTTCAGGCGTGCCGCCTTGTCGCTGGGGCGTTCCACCGGCTTTTCCGGTCCGGCGGCGGCACCACCGACCGCCTCCTCACCGAAATCCACGGGGCCGAGCGGCAGGCCGGGCGCGGCGCCGGCCGCCTGCCCCACCCGCTGGCGCACCGCCTCCACCAGACCGCGCGCCGCGGCGGGGTCGAGGTCGTCGCGGTCCTGGAGAACCTTCAGCAGATTGTCGGCGACGAAGCTGGCCAGACGCGCCACCGCACGGGCGGGCAGACGCGGACGGCGGACCAGCGGTGAATGCCAGGGCTCGTGCTGCGGCGCCTGGTCGAGGATGCGGTCGAGCGTCTCCTCCCGGATCTGGGCCGACGGGTTGCCGAGCAGCGCCGTCACCGCCGCCTCGTCATCCGACCGCGCGATGGCGTCGGCGACCGACGCCGTGACGTTCTGCCGGCTGGCGATGGCGGTCATCGCGCCACGCACCGGCCCCTTCATGATGATATCGGTCAGATCCTCTTCGGTGAGGATCGGCGAATGCTGCAGGACCGGGCCGCAGACCGACAGTTCCACGTCGCGGGCCAGCCGGTTGATCACGCCGTGCGGGGCGTTGGGCAGATCCTTCAGCGCTTCGGCCAGGATGCCGCGCACCTCCGTCGCCTGATCGCGGGCGAGCGTCTCCAGGCATTCCACGGTCAGCCGCTCGATCTGGATCGCCTGATCGGCCGACAGTTCGGGCAACAGGCGGGCGATCTTCCGCGCCACCGCCTGACGCACCATGACCTCGCGGTCCTTGGCCAGCAGCAGATCGGCCTGACGCGGGGTGCCGGCATTGGTGGCGATGGCGCGCCGCACCTCCGCCGCGGCGTCGGCGGCAAGGAAATACAAAAGCTCCGGGCGGGTCTTGGGATGCTCGGCGACCTTCCGGCGGACCGCCGGATCCTCGCTCTGCACCATCCGCTTTGCGGATTCGTAATCGGCGGGATCGAGCGTTTCGGGTCGCTGGGTGGCAGGCGGGGTCACGATGCGGGCTCCGCGGCGGAAAAGTCGGAAGATGACTCTACGGAAGCGGACGCCTGATAGGCGGGGGCCAGGGCGTAATGGCCCTTGCCGCTCTTCTTGGCGTCGTACATGGCGGCGTCGGCGCGGTCGGTCAACTCCCGCACCGTCTCGCCGCGGCCGGGGGCGTGGACGGCGATGCCGATCGACAGGCCCAACGGCTTCTCAGGACTGGCCGACAGGTGGGCAAGCTCGCGCATGCCCTTAAGCAGCCGTTCGGCGACGATGCGGGCCTTCGCCTCGTCGGTGCGGCCCAGCCACAGCACGAACTCGTCGCCGCCCAGCCGGCCCGGCAGGTCGCCCGGCCGCACCCCGGTGGTCAGCAGCGTGCCGATGGCCTTCAGCACCGTATCGCCCTGCTGGTGGCCGTGCAGGTCGTTGACCGCCTTGAAGTTGTCGAGGTCGACATAGAGCAGGGCCGACGGGCCGCTGTCCGGCCGCGAGATCGACTCCTCCAGCCGTTCGAAGAAGGTGCGGCGGTTGAACAGGCCGGTCAGCCCGTCGCGCTCCGACAGGCGGCGCAGCCGCTCCTGGTAGGCGAGATGGGCATGGGCGATGCCGATATGGTCGGCCACGCCCGACATCAGCTGCCGGTCGTCGTCGTCCCACGGCTCCGAATCGCCGGCGCGCCAGACCAGCAGCGCGCCGTTCACCGCCTGCCGGTATTCCGTCCGCTCGCCGATCAGTTGAATGTCGCCCAGCCGGTCGGCCACCAGCCCCTTGCCGTTGGCGATGCGGTCGAGCAATGCAGTGCCGACCTCCGGCAGTTCGGCCCCGAACTCCGCCACCAGCGACAGGGCGACGCGACCGCCCTCCCCGCTGCCCTCTTCCGCCCGGTAGATGCGGCAGCCGTCGGCGCTGAGCGCCCGCGCCGTCTCCGTCGCGGCCACGGCCAGCGCCTCCGCGGCGTCGAGACGGTCGCGCAGGGTGTGGACGATGTGGCCCAGCAGCCTTTCGCGGTTCCGGATGCGCGCGAGTTCGTTGGAACGCAGCACCTGCTCCGTCACGTCGCGGCAGACGCCGCGGGCGCCGATCCAGTCGCCCTGCGGCCCGAACAGCGGCAGGGCGGAGGCGACGATGCAGGCCGGCGTGCCGTCGGCGCCCTTCAGCCAAAGCTCGGTCTGATCGACCGGGCGGCGGCAGTCGAAGGGCATCGGCAGGTCTTCCGTCTCTTCCAGCGCGAGGCTGCGCGGATCGCGGCCGATCAGCGCGTCGGCCGGATATCCCAGGGCGCCCTTGTGGCTGACGAAGACGAAGGTGCCGTCGGGACCCGTCTCCCACGCGAAGTCGGAGGAGACCTCCACCAGATCCTTGTAGCGTCGGCGCGACTCGGTCAGCGTGTGGCGCAGCTGCCGTTCCAGCGTGTCGTCGCGTCCCAGCAGGAGGAAGCCGCCGTCCGGCAGCGGCACGCCGGCCCATTCGACGATCATGATCCCGCGCAGCGACTCCACCGGCACCGACCGCAGGCCCGGCGCCACGCTGGACGCAGAGAGCCAGCCGCGGAGATCGGGCAGCCAGCGCGGATCGCTGTCCATCATGTCCTCCGCCTCCGCATTGGCTTCGGCGACGGCCAGGGCGGAATCCAGCCGCAGGGCCGGGCCGGGATACAGCGCGACCAGCGTCACGGGGCCGGTCTGGCCGCCGGTGGCGGCGGAAGGGGCGGCGGAGGTACCGGTGGTCAGGAGCAGGTCCACGGCGATCCCAGATGGGCAATCCACGAAGCGGGCGGGGCGAAAAACCTTAGGCTGCAAACCGTTGCAGAGTCCGGTTCATGCTACCCCTTTAGGGGTTAATCTTCAATCAACCAACGAGGCGGAGGACTCCGCATTGCCTTGGCCCGCAAATAGGACAGGTGGCGGCTGCGACCTTGTGAAGCGGCTTGCGGCCGGCCGGCGTCGGCCCCATTCTTCGGGAATGACCGCCCCGACCTCTCCCGCCGCACCGGCGCCCGCCCCCATCACCAAGCTCCCCTCCGCGCTGCGGGACCGCGCGGTGTGGATCTTCGATCTCGACAACACGCTCTACCCGGCGTCCTGCAACCTGTTCGCCCAGGTCGACCTCCGCATCAACGAGTTCATCGCCGCGCATTTCAACATCGGCATGGACGAGGCCAGGGTGCGGCAGAAGCAGTTCTTCCGCGACTACGGCACCACGCTGCGCGGCCTGATGAGCGAGCATGACGTCGATCCGGTGGCCTACATGGATTATGTCCACGACATCGACGTCACCGGTGTCCAGCCCTCTGCCCAGCTCGCGGACGCGCTCGACCGGCTTCCCGGCCGCAAGATCATCTACACCAACGGCTCGGTCCGCCATGCGGAGAACGTCGCCGGCCGGCTCGGCATCATCGACAGGTTCGAGGCGGTGTTCGACATCACCGCGGCAGGCTATGTGCCGAAGCCCGACCCCCGCCCCTATGCCACCCTGGTGGAGCGCCACGGCGTCAACCCCGCCGACGCCTGCATGGTGGAGGACATCGCCCGCAACCTCGCCCCCGCGCACGCGCTGGGCATGACCACGGTCTGGGTCCGCGGCGAGCAGGAATACGAGAAGGCCGGCGTCGGCGCCGGGGTCCACATCGACCACACCGTGGACGACCTGCCGTCCTGGCTGGCCGCGGTGGCGGGCCCCTAAGGACTCTGTCGCAAACAGGCTATTGTCGGCCGCGGGTATGGTTGACAGCGGGCGCGATGCGGCTCCATGGTGCCGTCCCTTGGACAATCGACAGCAGAACGACCGCGCCATGAGCCACGCCAGCCTGCAGGCCACCATCGACGCCGCCTGGGAAAACCGGGCCGATCTCACCACCGCCACCACCGGTTCCGTCCGCGACGCCGTGAACGCGGCGCTCGACGCGCTGGATGCCGGCGACCTGCGCGTCGCGGAGAAGACCGCTGACGGCTGGAAGGTCAACCAGTGGCTGAAGAAGGCGGTGCTGCTGTCCTTCCGCCTGAACGCCAACGAGATGATCCCCGGCGGCCCCGGCGGTTCTTCCTGGTACGACAAGGTGCCGCCGAAGTTCGAGAACTGGAGCGAAGGCCAGTTCCAGAACGCCGGCTTCCGCGCCCTGCCCGGCGCCATCGCCCGCAAGTCGTCCTATGTCGCCCCCGGCGTCATTCTGATGCCCAGCTTCGTCAATGTCGGCGCCTACGTCGACAGCGGCACCATGGTCGACACCTGGGTCACCGTCGGCTCCTGCGCCCAGATCGGCAAGAACGTCCACCTGTCGGGCGGCGTCGGCATCGGCGGCGTGCTGGAACCCTTGCAGGCCGACCCGGTCATCATTGAAGACAACTGCTTCATCGGCGCGCGTTCGGAGATCGTCGAGGGCGTGATCGTCGAGGAAGGCGCGGTCATCTCCATGGGCTGCTACATCGGCGCCTCGACCAAGATCATCGACCGCCACACCGGCGAGGTCTTCATGGGCCGCGTCCCGGCCTATTCGGTCGTCGTCCCCGGCTCGCTGCCCGGCAAGCCGCTGCCGGACGGTACGCCCGGCCCGAGCCTGTACTGCTGCGTCATCATCAAGCGCGTCGACGAGAAGACCCGGTCGAAGACGGCCATCAACGACCTGCTGCGGGATTGATCTGGCAGCCGTTCCACCGTCACCCCCGCGAAGGCGGGGGTCCAGGCTTCGCATACAGCACTCCGGCCCCTGCACCTGGATCCCCGCCTTCGCGGGGATGACGACCGGCGGAGGCCGGGCCGGTTGGAAAAGAGCCTCATGACCATCGACCCCGTTGCCCTCGCCCAGGATCTCATCCGCTGCCCCAGCGTCACGCCGCGCGACGACGGCGCGCTGGGCGTGCTGGAGGCGGCGCTGGCGCCGATGGGCTTCACCTGCCACCGCCTGCGCTTCCAGCAGGAGGGGACCGAGCCGGTGGAGAATCTCTACGCCCGGCTCGGCACCGAAGGCCTCAACTTCTGTTTTGCCGGCCACACCGACGTGGTCCCGCCGGGGGACAAGGGCTGGACGGTCGATCCCTTCGCCGGCGAGGTGATGGGCGGACGCCTGTTCGGCCGCGGTGCGGTCGACATGAAGGGCGCCATCGCCGCCTTCGTCGCCGCCGTGTCCCGCCGGCTGCAGGACGGCCCGCCCGCCGGCTCCATCAGCCTGCTGATCACCGGCGACGAGGAAGGGGTGGCGATCAACGGCACCCGCAAGGTGCTGGACTGGATGGCCGAGCGCGGCGAGCGCATCGACGCCTGCGTGGTGGGGGAGCCGACCAACCCCAAGGCGCTGGGCGACATGATCAAGATCGGCCGGCGCGGCAGCCTGACCGGCTTCCTGACCGTGTTCGGCGCGCAGGGCCACGTCGCCTATCCGCATCTGGCGGACAACCCGCTGCCGCGGCTGGTCCGCATGCTGGCCGCCATCACCGAACACCCGATGGACGAGGGGACGGCGCATTTCCAGCCCTCCACCCTGGCGCTGACCACCATCGACGTCGACAACGCGGCGACCAACGTCATCCCGGCGCAGGGAAAGGCGACCTTCAACATCCGCTTCAACGACGCCCACACCCCGGCCGGCATCGAGGCGTGGCTGCGCCGCACCTTCGACGCCATCGGCGGTGCCTATGAGCTGGAGGTCTACTGCTCCGGCGACAGCTTCGTCACCCCGCCCGGCCCGCTGACCGAGCTGGTGGCCGAGGCGGTGGAGGGCGTGACCGGGCGCCGTCCGGAATACTCGACCACCGGCGGCACGTCGGACGCACGCTTCATCAAGAATGTCTGCCCGGTGGTGGAGTTCGGGCTGGTCGGCCAGACCATGCACAAGGTCGACGAATATTGTCCGGTGGAGGATCTCCGCCGGCTGACGGACATCTACGAGGCCATCCTGAAGGGCGTGTTCACGCGCCTTGCCGGGTGAGTCTTCCAACCGGGACGCCATGATGCCGCTGACCACCCCCGCCATCCTGTCCGCGCTGACCGGCGCCTGGCGGCTGGCCCGCTTCGACCGGACGGGGATGGAGTTCTTCGACCGCACGCCCGAGGGAGCGCTGAATTCCTTCTACGCGGCGCTGGTGGTGCTGCCCGCCTATGCGCTGCTGCTGGCGATCCGGCTGTGGGATCAGATTGACGGCACGCCGGTGCTGCAACTGGTGACGGTGGAGGGCATCGCCTACGTCGTCAGCTGGACGGCCTTCCCGCTCGCCCTGTTCCGCATTTCGGCGCTGATGGGCAAGGAGCAGCTCTATCCCGGCGCGTTGACAGCCTACAACTGGTCGGCCGTGGTTCAGATGGCGATTTACCTGCCGGCTATCGTCCTGTCGGCCAGCGGCCTGCTGCCGTCCGGGATGTCCGAAGCGCTGGTCTTCGGCGTGATGATGGCGATGCTGACCTACCAGTGGTTCGTCCTGCGCACCGCCCTGTCTCTGTCGGGGTTGGCCGCGGCGGCGCTGGTGATGCTGGATTTGTTCCTGTCGGCGGCGATCAGCGATCTGGCGGACGGGATGCTGTGAGGCTCTGCTGATTTGCCATCGGTCTTGCCCCCTCCCCATCCCTCCCCCTCTCCCGCGAAGCGGGGGAGGGTCAGGGAGGGGGCAATAGAACTTACGGAATCCAACGCCCCCACACCCCCCATCACCCCTGCGTGGCAACGCCCGCGTCGGCGAAGGTCGCCATGCCGGAGTGGCAGGCGACGGCGGACCTCACGATGTTGATCGCCAGCGCCGCACCGGAGCCCTCTCCGAGGCGCATGCCGAGATCGAGCAGCGGCTCCTTGCCGATGGCCTGCATCAGACGGGTGTGGCCCGGCTCGACCGAGCGGTGGGAAACCATGCAGTGGTCGAGCGCGCGGCGGTCGGCCTTGTAGAGCACGGCGGCGGCGGCGGTGCAGGCGAAGCCGTCGAGCAGCACCGGCACGCGGGCGACGCGGGCGGCCAGGATGGCGCCGGCGATGGCGGCGAACTCGTAGCCGCCCAGGCAGCGCAACGCCTCGAACGGGTCGTCCTTGGCCTGCGGGTTGGCGGCGACGCCGGCCTCCACCGCGGCGATCTTGCGGGCAAGGCCGGCGTCGTCGATGCCGGTGCCGCGGCCGGTCCAGTCGGCCGCCTCGCCGCCGAACATGGCGAGGCACATCGCCGCCGCCGAGGTCGAGTTGGCGATGCCCATCTCGCCCAGCGCCAGCAGCTGGACGCCCATCTCCACCGCCATCATGCCGTAGGCCATGGTGCGGCAGCATTCCTCCTCACCCATGGCCGGGCCCTGGGTGAAGTCGGCGGTCGGGTTCTCCAGGTCCAGTTCGTAGACGCGCAGGTCGGCGTCGGCCACCTCGCAGAGCTGGTTGACCGCGGCGCCGCCATTCTGGAAGTTGGCGACCATCTGCACCGTCACCTCGGCCGGGAAGGCCGAGACGCCGCGGGCGGCCACGCCATGGTTGCCGGCGAAGACGGCGACGCGCGGGCGGCGAACCTCGGCCGGGTGCTGGCCCTGCCAGGTCGCCATCCACTGCGCAATCTCCTCCAGCCGGCCGAGCGAGCCCGCCGGCTTGGTCAGCTGCCGTTCGCGCTGGAGGGCCGCGGTGCCGGCCTCCAGGTCGGGGCCGGGCAGGTTGCGCACGAGCGCGCGGATTTCCTCGAAGGTGACGGCGGGCTGCTGGTTGCTCATGATCGGTCCTGAGGGGTGAGCGCCAAAAAACGGCGCGACCTTGCACCCATCCGTCCCTCAAGTCAAAGCGCCAGCGTAGGGCATTTTGCCCCGCTCCGCTTGCTGCCGCCCCGCTCAAGCCGCCTTGGTCACGGCATCCTTGCCGGCGGCGCCCGCGGTTGCGGCGGCGACCGGCGTCGACGATTCGGACCCGACGATCCGGCCAAGCCCCAGCCCGAAGCCCATGGCGACGCCGTTGCCGGCGGTCTGGTCGGTCCGCACCGGCTCCTCGCGCATGCGGCGGTTCTCCTTGTCGCGCAGGCGGGCCGGGCGGCCGCTGATGCTGTCGACCTCGTCCGGCGTCTCCAGCGCGTTCAGCGCCAGCACCTGGTAGATCGACAGCGGCGTGCCGTTCAGCGACTTGGCCGGGGCCATCGGCACCTGGGTGGTGAAGCCGTCCGGCATGTCCTGCTTGCGCACGGCGTCGGTCGCCGCCTGGGCCGGGGCGAAGTTGGCCAGCGGGTTCTCCGAGAACTTGGCGGCGAAGCGGTCGTAGATCTCCTTCAGCGACTTCGCCTTGCCGGTGGCCTTGTCGTAGAAGACGTTCTTGTTGGCCGCCGCCGCGTCGGGGAAGACGTCGCGGGCGGTGCGGCCGGGATTCTCCTGCATCGCGTTCAGGAACTTCGACGCGCCGCCGGCTCCCAGGAAATGCGCCATGTACAGCTCGGTCGAGCCGATCTTGCCGTCCACCGTCTCCTCCAGATACTCCTTGTTGCCGCGGGTGTATTCCGCCGCCATCAGGGCCGAGGCGGTGGGATCCTTGCGCAGTTCCAGGATCTCCCTCTTCATCTCCGGATCGGCGACATAGGGACGACCGTCGCCGCGGGTCTGGATGGCGCTGGCGTATTTGCCGTAGCCGTGGTCGGCGCCATGCTCCTTCATCGTCTGCAACCATGTGCTGTCGATGAACTGGTAGAGCCCCGTCGCCGAGGAGGAGGAGGACTTAATGTCCGTGCGATAGCCGCTCTCCACGGCAGCTTTTTCCATGAGGTAGGAAAAATCGACCCCTGTCCGGGCGCTGGCATTGCGAACGGCGGCCTCCACATTGGCCGGGCCGCGGGATGCGCGGGCCTGCTGGGCGGCGGTGTCGCTGGGATTGCCGAGGGCGGAAGCGTAGGTCATGGGTCGATCCCCGTGTGAAGGCCCCGGTGGGAGGCGGACACTCCCATGCAGACATCGTGCCAGCCGGGCGGGGACTTGATGCGGCGGCGCGGCGGGCCTAGCCTCAAGGTCCCCTCTCCCCCTGGGGAGAGGGAGATTCAGCGCGGCATCCCGCCCTCTCGCCAAGCGCCATTCGATGCTGTATGTTAACGTATAGGTAAACAAAACAATCCGCCCCCTACAAATCCGCCCTGGGAGAATTGCCCCGCCATGACCTACACCGCTCCGGTCGACGATCTGCGCTTCGTCCTGAACGAGGTGGTGGGCCTCGACGCCATCGCCGCCCTGCCCCATTGCGACAGCGCCGCCCCCGATCTGGTCGATGCCATCCTGGAGGAAGCCGGCAAATTCGCCTCCGGCGTGCTCGCCCCGCTGAACCGGGTGGGCGACAAGGAAGGCGCGAAGCTGGAGAACGGCGTCGTCCGCACCGCCACCGGCTGGAAGGAGGCCTACGGCCAGTTCACCGAGGCCGGCTGGAACAGCCTGCCCTTCGAGCCGGAATACGGCGGTCAGGGCTTGCCCTGGACCGTCGCCTTCGCGGTGAACGAGATGTGGCAGGCCGCCAACCTGTCCTTCGGCCTGTGCCCGCTGCTGACCCAGGGCGCGGTGGATCTGCTGACCGAGCATGCGAGCGACGAGCAGAAGGCGGTCTATCTGTCCCGGATGATCTCCGGCGAATGGACCGGGACGATGAACCTGACCGAACCGCAGGCGGGCAGCGACCTCGCCGCGGTGCGGACCAAGGCGGTGCGGGCCGACGACGGCAGCTATCGCATCACCGGCCAGAAGATCTTCATCACCTATGGCGAGCATGACCTGACGGAGAACATCGTCCATCTGGTGCTGGCCCGCCTGCCCGACGCCCCGGCCGGCATCAAGGGCATCAGCCTGTTCATCGTGCCGAAGTTCCTGCCCAATCCCGACGGTACCCCCGGCCAGCGCAACGACCTGCGCTGCGCCAGCCTGGAGCACAAGCTGGGCATCATGGCCAGCCCGACCGCGGTGATGGCCTATGGCGACGACGGCGGGGCCATCGGCTACCTCGTCGGCGAGGAGAACCGCGGCATCGAATACATGTTCACGATGATGAACAACGCCCGGCTCGGCGTCGGCATCCAGGGCGTGGCGATCGCCGAGCGCGCTTACCAGCAGGCCCGCGACTATGCCAAGGGCCGCGTCCAGAGCAAGGATCTGGCCGATCCCAAGGGCTCCGGCGTCGCCATCATCAAGCATCCGGACGTGCGCCGCATGCTGCTGGACATGCGCGCCAAGACCGAGGCCGCCCGTGCGCTGGCGCTCTATGCCGGCACGCAGCTGGACATCTCCCGCCACCACGAGGATCCGGTGGTGCGCGCCGCGGCCACGGCGCGGGTCGACGTGCTGACCCCCATCGTCAAGGCATGGTCCACCGACATCGGCTGCGAGGTGGCGTCCACCGGCGTGCAGATCCATGGCGGCATGGGCTTCATCGAGGAGACGGGTGCGGCCCAGCATTACCGCGACGCCCGCATCACCCCGATCTATGAGGGCACCAACGGCATCCACGGCAACGACCTGACCTTCCGCAAGACCGGCCGCGACAAGGGCGTGGCGGCGAGAGCCTTCGTCGCCGACATGCGGGCGACGGTGGAGGAGTTGGGTGCGGCCCCCGGCGACGACCTCGCGGTGATCCGGACCGAGCTGTCGGCCGGGCTGGACGCGCTGGACAAGGCCATCGACTGGATGGTGGCGACCCAGGTGGAGGGCGACATGCAGGGTGCGGCCGCCGGCGCTGTGGCGTATCTGAAGCTGTGGGGGACGGTGGCCGGCGGCTGGATGCTCGCCCGCTCGGCGATGAAGGCGATGGAGGGCATGCGCCAGCCCGGCGCCAACGCCTCCTTCCTGGAGACCAAGCTGATCGTCGCGCGCTTCTACGCAGAGCAGGTTCTGGCGACCGCCCCCGCCCTGCTGCCGACCATCGCCAGCGCCCGCAACACGGTGATGGCGCTGAGCGAGGAACAGTTCTGAGGTTGGCGCCCCTGTTTCGCGGGGGTGGATGGAACGTTTGAAACACCGTGAAACGGTTTTCCGGGCCCTGTTCAACTGTTCAACGCCGCCATCGTCATGCGGCGTGGAGCGGTGAACGGGGTGGGAAACCGGGCAACGGGGGGCATGGGGACTCCGCACGGGCATAGGCTGTCATTCCTATAACGAGCGGGTGTCGCGGGCAACGGTCAGCGGGAAAAACGGGCGCTATCCCCCCTCTCCCCCCCGGGGAGAGGGTCGGGGTGAGGGGGATGCATTGCGTGCCCTTCCGAGAATCCTCGCTGTGCGTCCCCCTCACCCTAACCCTCTCCCCGCTTTCGGCGGACCGAAGGTCCGCCTGTCGCGTCAGCGCAAACGAAGTTTGCGCGTGAGCGGGGGGAGAGGGGATTCGTGCCACCCCCAAGATGCTCCTCACCAATAACGCATCGCATCCGCGTACAGACCGCGCAGGTCATCTTCCGACACCGGGCGCGGAGCGATGGTCAGCAGGCGTTGCTGGGCGGCGGCTCCCTTGACCAGACCGGGGATGTCGGCCTCGCCATAGCCCAGCGCCGACAGCCCGTTCGGCAGGCCGGTGGCGCGCATCATCGAGATCAGCCGCGTCGCCAGCAACTCGCCGCCATCCTCCGGCACAGCGCCGCGCGTGTCGGCGCCCAGCGCCTCGGCGGCGCGCAGATGGGCATCCGGCGCGGCGGGGCCGGTGAAGCGGAAGGCGGCGGGGGCGTTCAGCACCACCGAGATGCCGTGCGGCACCATCGGGTCGACCGTCTCGTAGCCGGTGGCGGTGAAGCTGTGGTTCATCCCGGCCACCGAATAGGACATGGCGTGCGGGATGTGGACACCGGCATTGCCGAAGGCCAGACCGGCCAGCGTCGCCGCGAACATCAGCGCGTCGCGGGCCTCGGCGCAGTCGGGGTCGTTGACCGCCCGTTCCAGCCATTGCCCGCCCAGCCGGATCGCCTGCAGGCTGCCGATGTCGGACCACGGGTTGGCGCCCTGGTAGGGCGGACGGGCCATCGGCGATTCGGGACGCGGGCGGGAGCGGAAGGGACGCGCGGTGTGGCTCTCGATGGCGTGGGTCAGCACGTCGAAGCCGGTGGCGGCGATGGCGCCGGGCGGCAGGCTGTCGATGGTGCGGGGATCGACGACGGCGAGGCTCGGCCGCAGGAAGCGGGACGAGATGCCGGTCTTCACCTGCTTTTCCACATGGTCGAAGATGGCGACGCCGGTGGTCTCGCTGCCGGTGCCGCAGGTGGTCGGACAAGCGATGTGCGGCTTGACCGGGCCTGGGACCGGGATGCCCTCCCCCAGCGGCTTGTTGACGTAGGCGAGGAAGTCGGCCGGATACGTCGCGTAGAGGTTCGCCGCCTTCGCGGTGTCGATCACCGAGCCGCCGCCGATGGAGACATAGCCGTCGAATCCGCCGTCCCGCACGAAATCGGCGGCGTCGAGGAACGACGCGCTGGTCGGCTCCACCCGGCAACGGTCATAGACCACCGGGTCCATGCCCGCCCGCTTCAGCGACTCCAGCGCCATGGCGAAGGGCGCCGTCGCCGCAACGCGCGGGTCGGTGAACAGTGCCACCCGCGTCATACCCAGCGACAGCGCATCGCCGCCCAGCTCGGCCATCATGCCGGGGCCGAACTTCATCCGCGCCGCCTCGACGGTGAAGCCCTCCTCGCCGTCGGGCAGGATGGGATAGGCGTTGCCGTGCGTGTCGCTTGCCATGAGCGCTGCTCCTCCGGTGGCGGGGGCCGGGTTTCGTCCCGGCCCATCCTTCACCGTATGGGAGCGTTCCCTACGCGGCGTGTCAATGCGTCCGTTGGTCCACCATATTGTCAGTGGGCAGATCATCCGCGGGAGAATGCGGCGGCTCCGGCTTCGGTTCGGGCGGGGTGCCGGCGGCGGGCGGGCGCAGCAGCCGCTGGTACAGCCAGCCGATGCCAACCAGCGAAATGCCGAGGCCGAGGAAGGAGGCGACGCGGTACATCCCCTCCAGATCCGACATATCGCTGAGGAACACCTTGGCGACCACCGCCAGCACCAGCACCAGACCGACATGGCGCATCCAGCCCCAGCCGAAGCGGATCCCCGCCACCAGCATCGCCACCGCGAACAGCAGGAAACCGACGGAATAGCTGTACCATTCGGCGTCCGACATCTCGTAGCCGTTCAGCACCGGCCCCTGGAAGGCGCGGCGGATCTCCAGCGCGAGGTTGGTGGCAATCAGCAGCATCGGCAGGACCGGCGCGGCGCTCCGCAGGCTGCGCGACGGCGGCGGGTCGTACCACAGATAGAGCAGCAGCAGGACGGCCGGCGCGCCATAGGCCAGGAGCAGCCGGTTGACCACCGGCCAGTTGCCGACCCATTCGAAGTTCCACAGCGGGTTCAGCGCCAGCAGATGCAGGAAGAAGGCGGTCGCGGCGGCCAGCAGGACCAGCAGGCGCCGGCCCCACACCGCCACCGGCCGCGCGCTCCAGCGCCGGTCCGCCGCCAGCAGCAGGGCAAGCCCCAGCCAGGACAGGGTGTGCAGCGCCACCTCCGTCAGGCCGGACGGCTCCGCCTCCAGGCTGCCGGCCATCCAGCGATGGATGCCCAGCGACAGCATCAGGGTGGTGAAGATCAGGGCGCCGGCCTCCAGCACCATCACCACCAGATCGTCACCGCTTCCAATGTTTCCCTGGCCATCCGGCGCCGTCCGCATCAGCCGCGCCGCCACCAGGAAGCCCAGCGCCGGCAGGCCATAGCCGTAGGCGATCCAGGCATAGCCTTCGTAATCCAGCACATAGGGGTTGATCGCCAGCCGGACCAGAACGGCGACCGCCACCAGCAGGGCCACCCCGCGCAGTTCGCGCAGGGTCATCCGACGCTCCAGCCAAGCCAGCACCGGCACCTGCATCGCCAGCGCCACGGTCAGCCACGCCTCCTGCAGGGTCATGGTGGCGCCGAGCGCGATGGCGCCGCTCGCCCCGGCGGCGAAGGCGGCAAGGCCCAGCGCCGCACCCGGCCGGTGGCGATGGCGGGCCAGCGGCGTGGTGCCGGCCACCAGCAGGGCCGCCAGCCCCAGCGCCGCGGCCGGCCAGCCGATGGCGGTTTCCGGCGGCGTCACCTGGGCATAGGCCAGCGTCAGCAGGGCAAGCGGCACCAGGGCCGACAGGGATGCCCACAGCGCCGCCCGCCGGGCTCCCCACAGCGCGGCGAAACCGCCGATGCCGAACAGCGCCGCGAAGCCGCCCGCCACCCACAGGAAGCGCGCCACCTCAGCCGGGTAGCCGACCGGATCGGCGACGATCAGCGGCTGTCCCTCCGCAGTCAGCGGCGGCGGGCTGGACGGGACATAGGGCAGGCTCCAGGGCGCCAGCGACAGCAGCACGGTCAGCGCCGCGATCCAGGCGACCCCGGCGATCCGCTCGGTCCGCCGGCCGGCGGCCATGGCAAGAAGCGCGAACAGGGTGAGGACGGTCAGCGACACCGCGTCATGCCCGTCGCTCCAGGTGACGGCGGCGACCAGCAGGCCGAACACCCGCATCGCCATCATCGCCAGCCGGTCGGCGGGATGGCGCTGCTTGCGCCGGATCCAGTCGGGCAGCGCCCTGCGCCAGCCTGTGGCGGGCGCCGGCTCCGCCAGCCGGTCCTCCGCGGTACCCGCAACCACGCCCAGCACGGCCGGAACCAGGAACAGGGCGGAGGTCAGCAGCAGGTAGAGGCCGGTCGGCAGCGCGTCGCCGCTGCGCCACGGGTCGATCATCCACACCAGCGGCCAGAGCGCCGCACCGGCCAGCGCCCCCCAGCCGAGCCAGCGCCAGCGGCGATACAGCACCACCGCCATGCCGGCCCCGTTCAACGCCAGCAGATAGGCGAACAGGCCCCAGGCGTCCGGATTGTCGGACGGTATCAGAAGCGGCGTGACATAGCCGGCCAGCAGCCCCAATGCGGCGATGAACGGCCCCTGCAGCAGCGACAGCCCGATGCCGACGATCGACAGCGCCGCCAGCAGCGCGAAGGCGACCAGCGGGGCGAACAGGTCGAACAGGGCGAAGCCGCCATAGACGCTGGCGAAGGCGGTGAACAGGCCGGCGGCGGTCAGGGCCGGCGGCACGTAATCGGGCCGGAGCGCCGCGACGGCGCGCTGGGCCGGCCGTCGGCGCAGCCATTCTCCCCCCACCATCAGCCCGAAGCCGGCGAGCAGCCCAAGCGCCACCCGCACGCCGGGCCCGAGCCAGCCATGCTCCACCGACAGCTTGATGAAGAAGGCCGCCGCCAGCGCCATGGTGCCGCCGCCGAGCCAGATCAGCCAGCGCGAGGCAAGCGATTCCTCCAACTCGCGCCAGCCCGCCCGCGGCGGCGTGGGGGATGGTGTTGCGGCGGGTTCCGGTGCCGCAGGCTGCACGGCCTCTTCGGGCACGGGAGCCGCTTCGGCGGCAAGGACCGGTTCGGGGAGCTGCTCCGGCGGTGGTTCCTCCATCGCCGCAGCCTCAGCCTCGGCGGAGGGGGATGCCTGCAGAGGGGCGGCGCCGGCCAATGCCTTGTCCAACCGGCCGCGCAACGTGGCGATTTCCGCCTCCTGCGCCTTCAGCCGCCGGTCCAGCCGGTGGGTGAGGAAGCCGAAGATCAGCAGTAGGACGACGAACTCCATAACCACACCACCTGCACGCCGTTGCCCCTCCTATCGGGGGCATTTCGCGGCAGGATAGCCTTGCAACAATGCACTGTCTCGGTCGTGCTGGGGGGTCGTCCGATAGAGAATTGCGCCTATGACCGGACCCGCAGCCGCTCCATCGTCGCCAAGGCGTCGTCCACGGCATGGAAATCGGCGGTGTTGTCGAAGACGCACCAGACCGGCCGCAGCGCCGCCTCTTGCCGGAGCCGCTCGGCCAGCGCGTCCAGCACTGCCGGCCCGTAGGCGGAGCGGTAGATCACCGGCGACCCGTGCAGCCGCCAATAGCGCACCCCGTCCCAGCCGCCCGGCTCTCCGGCCCCCGGAACCGGGGCGGGATCGGCGGCGACACGGGCGACGCGGTGGGCGATCAGCAGGGACTGAGCTTCATCGGTGAACCAGGAGGCATGGCGCGGCTCGCACACCACGTCGCCGTCGAAGCGGGCGCGCAGCAGCGCGAAGAAGTCCTCCGCGACCGCACGGTCGAAGCGCAGGCTGGGCGGCAGCTGGACCAGCAGCGGGCCGAAGCGGTCGCCCAGCATCCCGGCCTCCGCCAGGAAGCGCTCCAGCGCGGCGTCGGCGCCCACCAGCCGGGCCTCATGGCTGATCGCCTTGGGCAGCTTCACCGCGAAGCGGAAACCGGGCGGGGTGGAGGCGGCCCAGCGCGCCCAGGTTTCCGGCTTGTGCGGACGGTAAAAGCTGCTGTTCACCTCGGTCATCGCCATGACGCGGGCGGTGCGCTCCAGATGGGTGCCGTCGGCTGGGAATGCCGGGGCGGACAGCTTGGGAATGCTCCAGCCGGCGGTGCCGATCCGGATCGGATGAGCCGTGGCCAAGGCGGGATCCTCTCTGCTGCGCCGGGTTGCCGTTGGACTTGCCGTCCAGGCAACGCCCGTCACGCAGAGCTGTTCCCCAACCGTGGAATTCCGAGGATCAGGGACCGCGCAGGCTCCGCCAGGCGCAGACGGCGGCGTAATAGATCGAGGTCGCCAGCCACAAGCCGAACAGCCAGCCCGGACGCGCCGGCTCCAGCACCACCAGCGCGATGCAGCAGAGCAGCCACACCGTGGTCACCGCGATGTTCAGCGGCATCAGCGCCTTGACCCGGAAGGGGTGGAGGAACTTGACCGTGGTGAAGGTGAGCAGCCCCAGCGCCACCACCACCGCCGCATTGAACCAGGGATTGAGGTCGAGCAGCCAGAGGTAGAGGGCGACGACGTTCCAGATCGCCGGGAAGCCGACGAAATAATTGTCGCCGCTCTTCATCCCGACATTGGCGAAGCAATAGAGCGCCGTCAGCAGGATCCAGGCGGCGAGAGCGATGCTGACCAGCCCCTCCGGCAGCAGGCCGAAGCGGTGCATGAACACCGCCGGCACCACGACATAGGTCAGGTAGTCGATGACGAGGTCCAGCGCCGACCCGTCGATGCCCGGCAGCACCTGCTTGACCGAGACGCGGCGGGCCAGCGTGCCGTCCACGCCGTCGACGACCAGCGCGATGCCCAGCCACATCAGGCACAGCTTCGCATCGCCCGCCGCCGCCGCCAACAGGCCGAGCAGCCCCAGCACGGCGCCGCTGGCCGTGAAGATGTGAACGCCCCAGGCCGACAGGCGATGGGTGATTCCATAGCCGGCGCTCATGCCGATGTTTTCCGTGGGTGGCGAGGAGGACGGTGGCAAGGACAAGGCGATGACCTGAACGGAATGGGGCTGGGACGGAAGGCGGTGAAGCGGGCGGATCTTCTGACACAGATGAACGCAGATAAACACAGAATTGTGGGGGTATGAAACCCCCGCTCCGCCCACGCCGCCGCGCGTCGCCGCCCCGCGTCCCTTCCCCTCCTTATCCCACGGCAGGTGTCAGGCCGCCCGCGCGCCGCCCTGCCGGAAAGCCGCCTTGCCGGCCAGCGCCTCCGGCATCGGGCCGCCGGTCGCCCAGTCCAGCAACTCCACCGTGTGGACCACCGGCAGGCCGGTGCCCGACGCGATCTGGGTGATGCAGCCGAGGTTGCCGGCCGCCACCGCCTGGGGAGCCGTGCTTTCGATGGCCGCGACCTTGCGGTCGCGCAGTTCCCCCGCCAGTTCCGGCTGCAGCATGTTGTAGGTGCCGGCCGACCCGCAGCAGAGATGGGCGTCGGGGATCTCCTTCACCAGGAATCCGGCGGCGCGCAGCAGGGCGCGCGGCGGCTCCTTGATGCGCTGGCCGTGCTGCATGGAGCAGGCGGAGTGGTAGGCGACCGCCTGCCCCGTCTCCACCACCGGGCGGGCCAGCCCGATCTCGTCCATCAGTTCGGTGACGTCCTTGGCGAGATCCGCCACCCGCGCCGCCTTGACGGCGTAGGCGGAGTCCTCGCGGAACATGTGGCCGTAATCCTTCACGCTGGTGCCGCAGCCGGACGCGTTGATAACGATGGCATCCAGCCCCTCGCCCTCGATCTCCCTGGCCCAGGCGTCGATGGTCTTCTTCGCGGCGGCGTGGGCGAGGTCCTCCTTGCCCATGTGGTGCGTCAGGGCGCCGCAGCAGTCGGCGCCCTTGGACACCACCACCTCGACTCCATGGCGGGTCAGCAGGCGGATGGTCGCCTCGTTGATCTGCGGGGCCAGCACCTGCTGGGCGCAGCCGATCAGCAGGGCGACGCGCTTCTTCCGCGGTCCCTCGGCCGGATGCACGCCGGGCCGGTCGCTGTAGCTCGGCGCCGGGACGCTGGACGGGGTCAGCGCCAGCATGGCGGACAGACGCTTGGGCAGCATGGCGCGGAAGGGCCGCCCCACAGACGCTCCCAGCAGGGCCAGCCGGAACAGCCGCGGGTTGGGCAGAACCCGCGCGATCAGGTCGCGCATCGCCCAGTCGGCCGGCGGACGGGTGTGCGTCGCCTCGATATGGGCGCGGGCGTGATCGACCAGATGCATGTAATGGACGCCCGACGGGCAGGTCGTCATGCAGGACAGGCAGGACAGGCAGCGGTCGATGTGCTTGACCGTGGTGTCGGGCGGCGGACCGCCCTTCTCCAGCATGTCCTTGATCTGGTAGATGCGGCCGCGCGGGCTGTCCAGCTCGTCACCCAGGATGGTGTAGGTCGGACAGGTCGCGGTGCAGAAGCCGCAATGCACGCATTTGCGCAGGATCTGCTCCGAGTCGCGGATCGCGGCATCGGCCAGCTGGGCCAGCGAGAAGTTCGTTTGCATCGAGATCGGTCTTCCCGTTACAGCCCCGCATACATGCGGCCGGGGTTGAGGATGCCCTTGGGGTCGAAGCTTTCCTTGACCCGGCGGCTGAGCGCCATCAGCGGCTCGGGCAAGGGCTGGAACACGTCCGTCGCCGCGCGCACCGCCTCCGGCGCCCGCACCAGCATCGCGTGGCCACCGGCGGAGAGAGCGCCGCGGATGGTTGCGCCCGAGTCGGGCGGCGCCGCCAGCCAGACCAGCCCGCCGCCCCAGTCGTAGACGACCTCGACGTCGAGCTTGCGGCTGATGGTCTCGACGGTGGTGGGGCCGGCGGAGGGGGGGACGGAGAGTTTCCAGAGGTGGGGGGTGTGCGCGACTTGGGCAGTGCTCATGCCCCCTCCCCGACCCTCCCCCGCTCGCGCGGTGGAGGGAGATTGGGGCGTCGTCTGCAAGGCCCCCTCTCCCGCCGAAGGCGGGGGAGGGTTAGGGTGGGGGCAATCAGCGACTACCTCCCCCAAGCCCGCCCCATCCCGCACCTCGCGCCAGAGCGCCAGCGACTCCTCGCGGCCCAGCACCGCGTCGGCCCGCAACTCCTCGCGCAGCATGGTCACGCGCGCGGCGACCGAGGGGCCGAAGCCCTCCAGCCGCACCAGCGTCACCGCCCCGCCCGCTTCCGCCACGTCGGCCACCCCCGACCGCGACGCGGTCGCCGCCGGCAGATGGGCGGCGCCCGACACTTCGTAGGGACTGCGCAGCGCCCGGTCGAGCATCGCCACCGCAGCCGCGTCGTCCAGCCCGAACAGCAGCAGCGTCGCGGTATCCTCCGGCGCCGGCAGCACCTTCACGGTGATCTCGGTCAGCGCGGTCAGCGTGCCGAAGGAGCCCGCCATCAGCTTCGGGACGTCATAGCCGGTGACGTTCTTCACCACCTTGCCGCCGCCCTTGTAGGCCTCCGCCCGGCCGCTGACCCCGGCGATGCCCAGCGTATGGTCGCGGGCGGAACCGGCGGAGATGCGCCGCGGCCCGGCCAGCCCGCTGGCGACCAACCCGCCGAGAGTCCCCCCTTCGGGAGGCTCGAATGCCAGATGCTGCCCGCGTTCGGCCAGCATGCTGCGGATCAGGTCCATCGGCGTGCCGGCCAGCGCGGTCAGCACCAGCTCCTCCGGCTCATAGGCGATGACGCCCGACAGGCCGAACAGGTCGAGCGCGTGGCCGGCCTGCACCGGGCGGCCCAGCCCGCGGCGGCTGCCGCTGCCCAGGATCTCCAGCGGTTCGCCGGCCGACAGCGCCCAGCGCACCGCGTCGGTCACCTGCGCGGCGGTCTCCGGCTTCAATGTGGTGATGGTCATGGCGAGCGGCGGCCCTTCAGAAGCGCGGGATGTCGGAGAAGCGCAGTTCCCCCTGGTGGACATGCAGCCGGCCAAGCTCGGCACAGCGGTGCAGCGTGGGGAAGACCTTGCCGGGATTCAGCAGCCCGTCGGGATCGAAGGCGCATTTCAGCCGCTGCTGCTGCTGGAGATCGGCCTCGTCGAACTGGTCGGTCATCAGGTCGCGCTTCTCCACGCCCACCCCATGCTCGCCGGTCAGCACGCCGCCGACCTCGACGCACAGGCGCAGGATGTCGTTGCCGAACTCCTCCGCCGCCTCCAACTCGCCCGGCTTGTTGGCGTCGTAGAGGATCAGCGGGTGCAGGTTGCCGTCGCCGGCATGGAAGACGTTGGCGACGCGCAGGCCGCAGCGGTCCGACATCTCCTGCATCCGCTGCAGCACCAGCGGCAGCGCCTTGCGCGGGATGGTGCCGTCCATGCAGTAGTAATCGGGACTGATCCGCCCCACCGCCGGGAAGGCTGCCTTGCGCCCGGCCCAGAAGGCCAGCCGCTCCTCCTCGCTGGTGGACACACGGGCATAGCAGGCGCCCTTGTCCCGCGCGATGGCCTCCACCCGGTCGATCAGGTGGTCGACCTCCGCCGCCGGACCGTCCAGCTCGACGATCAGCAGCGCCTCGACGTCCAGCGGATAGCCGGCATGGACGAAGGCCTCCGCCGCGTGGATGGCGGGGCGGTCCATCATCTCCATGCCGCCGGGGATGATGCCGGCGGCAATGATCGCCGCCACGCAGTCGCCGCCCTGCTCGCTGCTGGGGAATCCCAGCAGCACCGCGCGGGCGGTCGCCGGCTTCTTCAGGATGCGCACGGTGACCTCGGTCACCACGCCCAGCAGCCCTTCCGACCCGGTGACGATGCCCATCAGGTCGTAGCCGCCGGCGTCCAGATGCTTGCCGCCCAGCCGGATGACGGTGCCGTCCATCAGCACCATCTCCAGCCCCAGCACGTTGTTGGTGGTCAGCCCATATTTCAGGCAGTGCACGCCGCCGGAATTCTCGGCGATGTTGCCGCCGATGGTGCAGGCGATCTGGCTGGACGGATCGGGGGCGTAATAGAAGCCCTCATGCGCCACCGCGTTGGAGATGCCGAGGTTGGTCACTCCCGGCTGCACGGTGACGCAGCGGTTGGCATAGTCGATGTCGAGGATGCGCTTGAACTTGCCCATGCCCAGCAGCACGCCGTCGGCCAGCGGCAGGGCGCCGCCGGACAGCGAGGTGCCGGCGCCGCGCGGCACCACCTTCACCCCCATCGCCTTGCAGGCCTTCAGGACCTGGGACACCTGCTCCACCGTGCTGGGCAGGACGGCGACCATCGGGAGCTGGCGGTAGGCGGTCAGCCCGTCGCATTCATAGGCGCGCAGTTCGTTCTCGTCGACGATCACGCCTTCGCCGGGAACGATGGCGCGCAGCGCCTCCACGATCTCCCGGCGGCGGGCGATCACCCCGCTGTCCGGCACCGGCATCTTCATGGCGGGCGGTCCTTTTCCCGTTGCGGCGAACTCGTCCGCCACACGTACCATCCGCCGGGATCCTAATACAAGACGATGCGGCAATCGGAAGCCGGGACCTCAAAACGCAAGAGCCGCACCCGAAGGCGCGGCTCTTGCGTAAACACCCGATGACGGAGAGGCTGGGCGCGATGCCCGGCCTCGCAGTCGATCGATCCTTGCGGATCGATCAGCCCTGGCGGGCCTTGAAACGGGGGTTCTGCTTGTTGATGACGTAGACGCGGCCCTTGCGGCGGATCACGCGGCAGGCCTTATGGCGCGTCTTCATCGACTTCAGGGAGTTGACGATTTTCATGATGCTGTTCCTGAACGCTCGGCGGCTCGATTGAAGGCGCGCACCATAGTGCGGTGCCCACCAACTGTCAACGCCCGGGAATGCCCCGAAACACCGGCCGCCGCCGCCCGTCTTTCGCGCCGCGCCCGCATGGACGGAACGACAGGTGCGGGAGGCGGAAAACGCGGTACATATTATGGAGACACGGCACCACGCTGTGTTCTCCAATAAAGAGAAACCGCGCGGGCCATCCGGTAAATGGCGCGGAAGATATACAACTTCGCGTTAGACGGCGCTGATGGGCGGCGAGCGTAAGACGACTGTCAGCACATGATTCTCGACTTGCCCTGCGCAAGCCAACCCGAACAAAAGCCACCACACTCCCGAACCAATACACAGTATTTATTTGCCAACCCTCATCACATTCACCAATCCTTCGCAATATTCTGCGGTGTATTGACGCGACGACGCGAAATCGTATGCTGCGGAGTTGAAGGCCTGTTCTTGCTGATGTAGGAACATCCTCAGATATTCAGCGGCATCTGGACCGCCGCCGCGCACGATTACAGCCGATCCCGCCGGGATGGTGCCGATTCGTGCCGGAACGGACCGGACTCCGCCCCGTTCCGCGCAGGGCTTGCCGACTCCGGCCCACCCTGTGCAGCGCATCATCAAAGGGGGGATCATGAAGTTCTGGAAGTCTCTGACTCTGGCGGCTGCGGCCGGTGCGATGTTCATGTCGGCCACGAACGCCAAGGCGGCCTATCCGGAGAAGCCGATCACGATGATCGTGGCCTTCGGCGCCGGCGGCGGCACCGATCTGCTGATTCGCGCCCTGGCGCCCTTCCTTGAGAAGCAGCTGGGCGACGGCGCCCGGGTCGAGGTGGTGAACAAGCCCGGTGCCGGCGGCGAGATCGGCTTCGCCGCCATCGCCGACGCCGCCCCCGACGGCTACACCATCGGCGCCATCAACTCGCCCAACGTCAACGCCATCCCGATCGAACGCCAGGCCCGCTACTCGCTGGACCGGCTCGACCCGCTCTACAATCTGGTCGACGATCCCAGCTCCTTCGCCGTCCACAACGAAGGGCAGTTCAAGACGCTGGCCGACGTGGTGACCTTCGCCAAGGCCAACCCGAACGGCGTCACCGTCGGCACCACCGGCATCGGTTCCGACGACCATCTGGCGATGCTGGTGTTCCAGCGCCAGGCCGGCGTGACCTTCACCCATGTGCCCTTCCAGGGCTCCGCCGCCAACGAAGCGGCGCTGGCCAACAAGAAGATCATGCTGAGCGCCGTGAACATCGGCGAGGCGATGCAGTACAAGCAGAAGGACCCGATCGCCGTCCTGGGCGTGATGGCCGAGAAGAAGGTGGAACAGGCTCCCGACATCGCCACCTTCAAGGACCAGGGCTTCGCCGCGCTGATGTCCTCGCTGCGCGGCATCGCGTCTCCGAAGGGTTTGCCGCCGGATGTCCGCACCAAGCTGGTCGACGCGCTGGACAAGGCCGCCAACGATCCGGGCTTCCAGGCCAAGGCGAAGGAGCTGTACCAGCCGGTCCGCCTGCTGCCGCCGGAGAAGTATGCCGCCGAACTGGCCGACTCGACCAAGGAACTGCGCGAGCTGTGGGCCACGAACCCCTGGCTGAAGTAAGACCTGCGCAAGGTTGATGCGAAATGAAAGGGCGCCGGCCAATCGCCGGCGCCCTTTTTCATTCCAGCGTCAAAGCTTGCGTTTCTCGGCCGGCAAGCCCGCCTTCGCGGGAATGACGGCCGAGACTCGTTCAAGGAAATCTCAGTTCCTTACTTCAGCCAGGGGGTTTCCTTCCACATGGCACGGAAGGTCGCCTCCTGGGTCTTCAGCTCCGCCGCATACTGGTCGGGGGGCAGCAGGCGCAGCGGCTGATAGGCCTTGCGGGCGATCTCCTGGAATTCCGGATGCAGGACGGCCTTGCCGATGGCATCCACCAGCTTGGCACGGATGTCCGGCGGCAGCCCGACCGGCGCGGCCAGACCGCGCAACGACGCCATCTTCACGTCGAACCCTTGGTCCTTGAAGGACGGCACGTCCGTGGCCTGGGCCGACCTCTCCTCGGTCATCACGCCCAGGATGCGGATGGGATCGCCTTCGCGCGCCCGCGCCGATTCGCCGATGTTCATCGAGGTCACCTGGATGTGCCGGCCCAGAAGCGCGCGGTGGGCGTCGGCACTGCCCGGGAAGGGCACATGGGTCAGCTTGGTCTGGGTCAGTCGCTGGAACATCAGCATCGCCAGATGGTCGTCCGATCCGATGCCGGTGGTGCCGACCGTCACGCTGTTGGGGTTGGCCTTGGCGAAGGCGGCGACATCGGCCAGCGTCTGGTAGGGGCTGTCCTTGTGGACGACGAAGGAGCCGGGATCGTCGACCAGATTGTAGAGCGGGTCGAGCCGGTCCAGCGAAAAACGGGCCTGGCGTTCGATCGGGATCGTCACGACGTTGGGCGAGTTGATCAGCCCGATGGTGTAGCCGTCGGGGGCGGCGTCGGCGATGGCGGCGAAGCCGATTTCGCCGCCGGCACCGGGACGGTTCATCACGATGACGCGGGTGCTGCCGCCCAGTTCCTTCTCTATGAAGGGGGCGAGCGAGCGGACGATGAAGTCGGATCCGCCACCGGCCGCATAGCCGACGATCAAGGTGATCGGCTTCTCCGGATAGGCCGCCCAGGCCGCGCCCGCCCCTGCCAGCCCGAAGGCCGCAGCCAGCGCGGAGGCGGCGATCCCGGCAGCACCGGCCAGCCGGGCGGCACGTCGCCGCAGGCCGCGCGAAAGGGCACCGAACCGTCCGGTTCCGACCGGATCGGCGGCCGTTCCTGTCGATCCACCCCGCACGGCGGGACGCGCGTTCGTATCCATACATCGACTCCTTCGGTTCGCATCCGCTGAACAGCCGGGGCCAACCCGGGATCGCCGCGCAGTCGGATGCGGCATCTTTCAATTGCTTTTTATCGATCGCCAGACGCCAAGCCGGCGTCTTTCTTGCGGCACGCCCATCGTAGAGGCGATTTTCCGCCGATCAACCACCGTTTGGATATTTTCAGCTACCTCTAAATATTCTATTACTTGTTCATCTATCACGTTTCACCCGTTCCAGGGCGCATCCGGCACCAAACAGTCCGTTTGCCGCTCATTCCCGAAAGGCTGTTCCCGGCATGACCGTTCACAAGGATTTCGTCCGCCCCGACGCCGCGACGGTGGAGGCTCTGCGCGCCCAATCCCCCGCCACCCTGCACGAGGCGATGGGCAAGAAGGGCGCCATGGGCCACCCGATCAAGCCGCTGTTCCCCGGCATGCGGCTGTGCGGGCCGGCGCTGACCGTGTCCTGCGGGCCGACCGACAACCTGATGATCCACATCGCGGTGGCGCTGGCGAAGCCGGGCGACATCCTGGTCGTCGACTTCAAGGGCATGACCGACGCCGGCCCCTGGGGCGACGTGCTGACCGCGTCGGCAATCGCCCGCGGCCTGGGCGGGCTGGTCATCGACGGCTGCGTGCGCGACGCGGTCGCCATCCGCGACATGGGCTTCCCGGTCTTCTGCCGCGGCACCAACATGAAGGGCACCAACAAGACCGACGCCAAGGGCGACATCAACACGACGATCGTCTGCGGCGGCGTGATGGTGTCGGCCGGCGACATCGTGGTCGCCGACGACGACGGCGTGGTGGTGGTGCCCCAGGCGCTGGCCGCCGACACGCTGGAAAAGGCCGCCGCCCGCGAGGCCGCGGAAGAGGCCTACCGCCACAAGCTGGAAGCCGGCGAGACGACCATCGAGCTGCTGAACCTGAAGCCCTATCTCGACGCCGCCGGCATCACGCTCTGACCCTCCCTCTTGATCGAGCCTTCCGCCATGCCCGACATCATCATTTCCGAATTCATGCAGCCGAGCGCCGTCGATGACCTGCGCCGCGACTTCGACGTCCATTACGACGAGACGCTCTACAAGCGCCTGGACGAGCTGTATGCGATGGGCAGCACCGCCCGCGCCATCTGCATCCGCAACGAGACGGAGATCCGCGGCGCCTTCTTCGACGCCTTCCCCAACCTGAAGGCGGTCGGCCGGCTGGGCGTCGGGTTGGACAACATCGACGTGCCGGCCTGCCGGGAGCGCGGCATCGCCGTCCTGCCCGCCACCGGCGCCAACGAGGTGTCGGTGGCGGAGCTGGCCATCGCCGGCCTGATGATGCTGGTGCGCGGCACAACTTATTTCGCCACGCCCGACGTGGTCGCCGGCAAATGGCCGCGCGGCCGGCTGATCGGGCGCGAGGTGTCGGGCAAGACGCTGGGCATCGTCGGCTTCGGCCGCATCGGCCGCCATGTCGCCCGCCGCGCCCAGGGGCTGGACATGACGGTGATCGCCGCCGACCCGCATGTGCCGGCCGACGATCCGGTCTGGGCCCGCATGGGCGTGGAGAAGGTATCGTTCGACCGCATCTGGGACACCGCCGACGCGCTGTCGCTCCACCTGCCCTACACGCCGGAGACCCACAATCTGGTCAACGCCGAGGTGATCGCCCGGCTGAAGCCCGGCACCATCCTGGTCAACGTCGCCCGCGGCGGCATCGTCGACGAGGCGGCGCTGGCCGCGGCGCTGACCAGCGGCCATCTCGGCGGCGCCCTGCTGGACGTCTTCGCGACGGAACCGCTGCCGGCCGACAACCCGTTCCAGGGCGTGCCGAACCTGATCCTGACCCCGCACATCGGCGCCACCACCGACGAGGCGCGCGTCCGCACCGGCCATATGATCGCCGACAATGTCCGCGCCGTGCTGACCGGCACCATCCCGGACACCGCGATCGTCTGAGAACCGTCGCCGGACCGGACTCCGACTTCCTGAAGCGCGAGCACACCCCCTGTGCGCTCGCGCATTCAGACGCTATAGTCGGTGCCATACATAGGGATGGCGCTGATCGATGGCAGGACGCAAAACGACTGGACGCGGCAGGAAAGCCGAAGGCGTGGGGAGCGGAGCGGAAATGGACGATGCCGGCCTGACCGCCGGTCTCCTGCCGTTTCCGGAAATTCTGGCCTCAATCGCCGATGCCACGCTCGCGGGTAGCGCTTCGTTGCCGGTTCTGGACGATGGGCAGGCCGATGAGCCGGCCGACGGCGATCCCCATTATCTGGACCACCGCAACCGCCTGCGCCGCCGCCTCCTCGATCGCGGACCCGACGCGCTGGAGGATTACGAGCTGCTGGAGATGGTGCTGTTCGCCGTCAGCCCGCGGCGCGACGTGAAGCCGCTCGCCAAAATGCTGATTCGGACCTTCGGCGACCTGTGGGGCGTGGTCAACGCGCCGCCGGAGCGGTTGCGCGGGCTGAAGGCGGAGGGCGTGTCGCTCGGCACCGACAACGCCGTCGCCGCCGTCCGCATCGTCGGAGCCGCCGCCCTGCGCGCCCTGCAGCAGCGGGTGATCGACCGGCCGGTGCTGGCCTCCTGGCAGGCGCTGATCGACTATTGCTCCGCCGCCATGGCGCATGAGCCGACGGAACAGTTCCGCCTGCTGTTCCTCGACCGCAAGAACACGCTGATCGCCGACGAGGTGCAGCAGCGCGGCACCGTCGACCACACCCCCGTCTACCCGCGCGAGGTGGTGAAGCGGGCGCTGGAGCTGTCGGCCAGTGCGGTGATCCTGGTCCACAACCACCCCTCCGGCGATCCCACCCCCAGCCGGGCCGACATCGAGATGACCAAGGAGATTGTCGAGCCTAATGCGTTGAGTTCTTTGTTTTTTCTCAAGAGGCCCTGCGAGGACTTTGACAGTGCCAGAACAGGGAGAAAAGTGAGACACCGCAAGGGTTCTGGCTTGCCCACGCGGGGCTCCGGCGGTACGGTCTTTGTCAAACTTTTGTCAAAGTCCGTACTGGGCCAACCCCATGTCCGAAAAGCGATTTTTCCGGGAACAGGTGCAGGTCAATCGGTACCTGACGCTTTATCTTCCGCCGTCCAGTAGTCGCTGGCAGTACGTGATCCAAATACCGGGTCACCCGCGGGTCCGAAAGACCACGGGGGAGCGTAGCCTGGACGCGGCCAAGCGGGTGGCCGAAGCGGCCCTCTTGACCGTTCAGGGGCGGCTGCACCAAAACCTTCCGGTCAGCAGCCCGACCCTTTTGCAGGTTCTGCCGAAATACCTGGAGGACCTCCAGGCTCGAAAGACCAGAGGCGAGATCTCCGGCGATACGGCAGAAAACTACGCCCTGGTGGTCCAACGCGATTTCGTAGGGTGGGCCGCTGACCGAGCCATCGACCAGTTCACCGACGCTGACATGGTTCGGTTTCGGGACTGGCGACAGAACCGGAAACTTCGCAAAACCCTCAGGCCGGCCAGCATGAACATCATGTTGACCGCGGTGAATGACCTGTTCCGCTTCGCGGTTCGATCTGGCTGGGTCACCCCGCGGGCCAAGCCGAAGCAGGCGTATCTACCATTGGATCGGCACAAGACCGAGCGTTCCGATTTCACATGGCGTGAATATGTCCGGCTCCGCCGGATGTCCCGTGAGCGGGTATTCGAGGTTTGTCCTGCCCCCAACGCGGATATGGCCCGTTATCTGGAGCACCGACAAAAAGCACGGGGAGAGGGCCAGAGTGGTCCCAGGAACAAAGGCAACTCTCGGCACTATCGCGAACGCAGAATACTGGACTTCGTCATCAAAATCATGGCCTGCACCGGTATGCGGACGGCCGAGGTCATGAACGTCCGATGGGTCGATTTGGATTTCATCCGAGAGGCTCACTCTCGCGTACAGGGCCTCAGGGTTCGGACCGCCGAATTGTTCATCAAGGGCAACGATGTCAAACCGGGCCGAACGATCATGCTTAAGCCCTACGTGGCCCATTGGTTTCGGCAACTCCACGCCCTAGCCACGCCGAAAACCGACCAGGATCCAATCATGCCTTACCGAGATTTGGAGGGCAGTTTCACCCGCCTGCTTCAGGCTGCCGGGCTAAAGGTGGACAGGGCCGGCAACCGACGCATCCTCTATTCACTACGCCATTCGTTCGCCATCTGGGCCGCCCTGCACCGCCAGCACGTCCCTACCCTCCTGGTCGCCAAGCAAATGGGTCATACGCTCAGCGTCCACGCTGAGACCTACGCTCGTGTTCTGTCCCGTGACGCGTCAAAGGCATTCGCCCTGGGGTGACCAAAACGAGAGGGCCGGGGAGTCCCCCGGCCCTTCTGGTCTCAAGATTTGCTGTTGAACTTCCCCGCCGGCAGGCACCCTCGCCGCTTCATGGCCCAGGCCCACGTGGCGGCCCGGTCAAACTCTTCGAGGTTTAGGGCGTCAGCCAAGAGCTTCGGCCCCTCTGCCCGCAATGCGTCGTCGGTCATGCTGTTTGCCGCCTCGGTGGCGTCGGCGTCGATGGCCCAACCCTCCGGCAGGCTGAACCCCGAGCCATCCGTCCGATCCACGATGATGTCCGCCATGTGATGCCCTCCTGTTGATGGCTTCACTTTAGCACAAATGCTCGCTGACGCAATCTTCGGTTCTACAGAAAATAGATGTGTGACCGTATCGTTCGATTAGTAGGTATCGCCCGGCATACGCCCATATGTTAATCGCTGATTAACGATTCCAACCCAACCCTACGGTATCTTGTCCAGGAAGGCGTCAAATGGCCAGTTTCGAACCGAGCGTCACGGTTGCGGTCGGCACCTTCACGGCGATCATCCACGATCATGGAGATCACTATCTCCTGCAAGGCCTCAGCAGGACCCTGGCTGTATCATGAGACCACCCTGACCAGCCTCGCCGCCTGCGTTGAACGGTTCTCTCGGCCGTCCTCCCCTGGTCACGACGCCAATCAAGCTGGCTAAGTTGGTGTCCGCCGCCATGATAGCGTTGTGGTGGGCGTAGTCCGGAATGCTAGCCTCCAGTATCAGGAGCGACATCACCGCAGGGCTGATGTCGCTCCTGGCCGACGCCGTCGATCTCGCTAGTGGCTCATTTTGCTTTGCCGTGCACGCCATGGCGTTGAGAAGTAGGCGGTACCGGTGAGAGGTTCGATGGCGATGTTCGTCGGGTGGGCAACACCTCTAATCAACCCGGCCAGGCCAAGCCACTCAGGCCACCACCTTCGCCTCCCGCAATGCCCGGAAGACGCTGGACCGGCTGATCCCGAGCCTGGCGGCGATTTCGGCGGGTGTGACGCCGGCATGCCGGAGTTCGAGGACCTCGGGGAATCGCCGCCGGGCCGGAGGCGAGGGCTCCCCGCTACCTCTCGCCAAATCTCCTGCTTGATTGCGGTGAGCAGGCGGTCCTGGTCGGAGGCGACCGCCATGTGATCGGGGCATACGCACGCCTCAACACCACAGGCCATCTTGATCTGCGGACGTGCAACCATGTCGGAGGACGGCCGGCTACCGTGCATCAGCGGAAGGCAGTCGAGTTGACAGCTTGCGAATCTGTGGTGGACTGGGGCGGTACACGGATCGCACGCCGACGAGGTTGGCGGCTCGGGACATCTCTGTGGGGCTGACGCGTGGTAGCAGGCTTGTCTCTGAAGACGTTCTTGGTGTGGTATGAGGCGAACCAGCACCATTTTGCCATCCCGCTCCGTCGGATTGGCGACAGGGAATGGGAGTTCGCCCCGACTAATTGGGTGCTCGTCACCTTGGTCAGGGACAGCCTTGTCGTGACGGCGAGACACCTGACTGATCCCGACGACAGATGGGATGAGATCGCGGAGTTCGATGCCATCCCGCTGAAAACCGATACCGGTTGGATCTGCCGCTTGTGCCGCGACCTACCGGCTCCGGGCAGCGGACCACCTTTGATCTATCAGAGCCGCGAGGCCCTACTGATCGCCCACGCTTACAAGCCGTTTCTCCAATGGGTGAACAGCAAGCTGGCCCAGGCTGAGGCTCTGGGGTTGTACGGGGTTGGCGACGGTTTTACCTGGGCAAAGCTGCTGATGGATCAGCCAGATCCCGAAGCCAAGCACCTTAAGCTTCGGATTCCCCTGAAACGGGATGGCTTACCAGCGGACACTCCGCCGGATGACGGACGATGATCTGCTCAGATGGCTCCGCGGCCAGGAGGTCAGGATGGACGAGCACGATGTCGTGAAGCTGGTTTGCCAGATTGAGCACGAAGCCGGCGTACTCGTACCCGCTGGCACCCATGGTACCATCGTGAACCGCTACCCTGCCGAGGGTAAAGCGGTCGGCTACCTACTGGAACTCCGCGGCCATGATCCGGTCGCCTTGCTGGACGTGGCCCCGACAGACGTCGAGTTGGTCCAGTCCTTCCGAGATCTCATGCCGGTGCAACGGGAGATCATCCGAGCCGCCTTGGAGCCGCCGACCGCGATCATGACCTTAACCGACGACACCACGGATGAGGAGTTCGAGGTGTTCCTGCGGGACCGCACGTCACCGAGACTCCAGCCTTGGCTACCCTATCTGCACCGCCGCAATGCTGAGCGGCGGAAGAAGTGATCATCCAGGAGGATATCTGGGGCTTGGTGCCGAATCCCAAAGCCGCCCAATCAGGGGTCCCGTTGGCTTGCGAGATCACCGCATGCTCTAGGTGTCAGTCGCCATCTCTGCCACGGCCTCGTCGTAGTGCTCAACGAACCGGACCGTTTCCTCCCGCGAGGCGAACGTCAGGTAGGTGGCTGCCTCGAAGATGTACTGACCGTATAGCTCCAGCCCAACGATCAACCTGATCAACTCCGACCGGGTCGCCGAAGTAAGCTTCACGTATTGGAAACGGAACTGCCGCCGATCACCGGCCGGGGCCACAACCCGAACCCAGAAACGGTCCAGGGCGGCGGTGTACCAGTCCGCATACGGCTGAGTAGGGCTGAGGTCGATGAACTCGTCGCGGTCCATGAGGACAGCGATGTGCCCCTCCCGGTCGACGCTCAGGACCTCCCCATCGCGAGTGATCCAGTAGCCGTGTTCGGCGGTGACAGAAGAGGCTGGGTGCAAGTCGTCGAGGCCGAGATAACTACATGCCGCCTCAATGCTATCGAATTCAACCAAATGCCCTCTTGCGGCCCGGAGCACCGAGGAAACCACCGCAGGGTCGTAATCTATATCCTCAGCAGCGGGAGCCGCTTCGTCACACTGAGCGGTAGTTTGAGGGATTGCGGACTGAGAGCAACTGGGGTCTGACACAATCGCACTCCTTATCTCCAGGATCTTCAAACTATGAAGCCGGCAAAGGTGAGGCTTATCCAAGTACAGGATCCAGTTAAGCCTGTTTACTACCACAGGCTCTGCCCGGCATAGAAAGCATGGGGCGGTCCTTCTACCTTCACGCGATATCCCCATTCTCTGCCGGCGGTGTCTATCACCCCAATATCAATATACCTGAACCGCTTGCCCTCGCTGAAGTAATGCACTGGCTCCATATCGTATTCGTCATCAACATGGCTCGGTGTGTAACTAGAAACCTTGAACCACTCATCGCCGTGCTCATTAAAGAGACGTTCGGCATATATTGATGCTGCTTCCCTAGCACCAATTTTGCTAATAGAGAATTCTTCTCCAAACTCGACTGCAACCGCATTATCCTTGGATTCATAGGCGATCGCCCAGCACCTATAGAGTCTTTCTGGCACCCGTGCACCTCCAACGAATTCGCTCTATCCCCCATAGTATGGCCAAGCTACCGCATCGACACCACACTTCACGGCCAACCTTCATGGTAGGATAGCAATGAGCCTGCGAAACGTGTTGGACGTTTGAGCGGGGGACGGCCATCGGCCGGGCATCTGGCGTCGTGGGCTGCCCGCCTTGAGACTGGGCAGAAAGGTGGCCGCCTCGGTGATCGCGGCCAGCACTTCGCACCTGCCCGTGACCTACGCACCCGCAGCCTTCGTTAGCCGGCTGCAAGTGGGAGCGAGGCGTAGGTGATTTTGCCGCCCAAGACCACCGGAAGCAAGTAGGCCACGTCGCGTCACTCATTCTCAGGCGGGCTGATCCGGTCGGCCTCCCGCCGCAGCCAGTCGGCCAATTCCTCCGGAGTCCACCCGCCCCATTGCGTCGCCCACCAAGAGGCATGTTCAAGCTGAGCTTCCGCGAACCGGCTGACATCCTTTCCGTCCAGCCCCCAGGACATGCCAAGCTTCAGCGTGTCGATGGTCCCTCTGTCGATGACGTTGAACCACGTCCGTTCGTGCATTATGACCGGCGGAGCGTCAACCGAACTCCCCGACGGTTCCTCGTCGTCCTCATCACCGATGTACTCCAGTTCGTCGGCAGTCTGAGTGTTTTCGCCGTGGCTGCTGAACTCAACGCCACGGACCAGAGAGAAAAATTGATCGATCTCAGACGGGAGCGTAAACCAGATGGTCGTGTCCACGTCGTGGCATGAGTGGCAATCGGAGAGCACAAGGTAGTCGAGGCAGCCGCTCCACTCGTTATTCACGATAGCAGCTACTATAGCCAGGAAATCCTGTTGCTTCACGCGGAAGCGGATGGCTTCTTCATTATGGCTGCCGGTTTTGTTCGCGACAACGTTCGGCGGCAACTCAATACGGTCTTGCATCGCCTTCTCCACTCCACTCTGTACAGCGTCTCATGGATTTCGGAGTCGTCAAGTCGGCGAGAGCATCCAATCTTCCAGCCTTTCGCACCGGTACGTCGAACAGGTGGCCGGTTGACAACTCCCAGACTCGTGATAGCCCTGTAGAATAGCCGAGGTGGGGGCGAAATGATCTACGACTTGGTCGACCCTCTGCACGTGACGCGAATTTGCCAACGGACGACTGGTCTCCCCGTGGACGTCTGGGCTAGAACGCACGACGGCAAATCGCAGGCTGCGTCGTTGGTCGTCACGCCCTGGTTTCACCTGAACAGCGACTTCGCTCTCGTCGGCCTCGATCCCGTCGAGGTGCTGGATGGTCCGATGTTCCTCGACCCCGGTGTGCTCGGCAGGCTGAGAGAATGGATCGAACAGCACCGCCCCGCCCTACTGGCTTACTGGGCAGGCGAGATCTACGATGGCGAACTCCTGGATGCGGTCGGGTGGACCTGCGACGGCTCAGACCAGGACGAGGCCGATGAGATCGTGACGGAGCACGACTGGGGCGTCCTCCGGCCGTACAACACCGGGCTGCCGATGTCGGTGTGGATCGACCAGAGGATAGCCCCCGAAGAACTGCCGATGATCCTGGTTGCCCACACCCACAGCCCTGACGCCAACATCGTGGATACGACCAAGGTGCTAATCAACCCGGCGGCCCAGACCACTGAGGGCAGCTTGGAGCCGCAGGACCACGAGTTCGTCGCCGCGTGGATCACGCTGAATGCCAAGATCCTGGTCGCTCTCTGGAACCACCGAATTTCGGCCTTCGATCTGCCGTACCTCCTGCAGAAGCTGGAGGGAACTGGGTACCCGGTGATCGACTACCCGGTCTGCACGCCCATCGAAGCGTGCGTCGCAAGCATGGGCTGGCCCATGACACCGCATATTCGTGAAGTGTGCGACGGTTTGGCCCCCTATTCCCATTTTATCACTGTGGATAATAATCGCTTATGGGAGTTGCAGGATGACATTGAGGTATTCTGCGGACGGCTCGGTCAACTTGATCAAGAATGGTCAATGGGCCATGTCTGGATTCATGATGACGAGTTGGCTCTGATCTACTGCGTATTTGCTTTCGTCAACCACGCTCAGCAAGAGGCAGTGGTGAAACACTTCCAATGTGTGGCCCATCACCTCATCGCGTGGCCACTGATGGAAGGCCATCAATTCACTCGGAATGCGGAGTGAAGGAAGGCAATAATGAGCCTATGAACTCAATTTAATTACAGTAATCCAAAGGGGCGAGATTTAATCCGCCCCTCCGGAGAAGAGGGTATTAGTTATTACAACTGAATTACTGTGTTGCCGTTATCATCAACAACTCGGATTATGTGATTTGGATTGCTTTTCTTTACAGACTGGGCATTTGCGATGGCGGATTGCTGGCTTGCAATATTGCTAACATGAGTGGCCCAGTTTTGGCCTGTGAGCCGCTGTACCGTGTACCTAGCCATGGCGAGACCTCCAAACTTTGTCTGTGGAAGTAGTATTCCCGTAGGAGGTTAACCTATCGTTGATGCCTGGCACCGCATGTGAGCATGTCGTACCACATCCGCATTCTAAGCTGCAGGATGAGGAGGCGGCCTCTACCGCCCCAGCGGCTGTTTCTAGAAGCACATCAACATCCTCACAGCGGATAGGTCTCGAATGCCAGATCAACATCAAGGATACCCTGCACCGCGGCCTGGAAGGCCTGCGGCTGAGCCCGAGCCAATGCGGCAACCTCATCCCAAATATCGCTCACGATCTCCGGGATGGGCGGCAGCCAGACGTTGTCGCACTTGGTGACCACAATCGGCATTGAGTGCTGCCGGTGCACAAGTTCTCCACCGCGGAAAAAGTTTCCGTCACGGATGAAGAACCGTGATCCTTCTGGTAGCCTTTCCGCTGAAAGCTGAAGAAACGCCCGTAGTCGGATGTCCCGCGTCATCGTCCATCCGGCCGACATCATCTGCCGATCGAATTCCTCTCCTTCTGCGAGGGCTTCTTTCATCACCTTAAAAAGGTCGAGATCTCCACTCATCTTTTCTCTTCTGCCGGATGCTATCTTGAATGGCTGTGGGCGGCACACCTGAATAGTCTCGTCAGCAATGTCGCTGACCAATCGCACACACCATCTACTCCCATGCAATGCTCCAAAGCGGATTTCTTCACCTGCTGAGTAACCCGGAGCCGACTGGCCTCACAACGAGCCGGAACGGCTCATCTAGGGAACTGCGAGAGCAAGATATTTCGACTTCATTGCACTCCAGGCCAGCCCCTCCGCTAACCACTTGAAATGTATTCAAATCAACAATCTCGACAGCCAGATCGGGATCACGCGACAATGCAGCCCACAGTGATTGAGTGCCGGAGTAGGAGTGCCGCCCGATCATGATCGGCCCCACTATCGAACAAAGCCACTTGTGCATAATGGCACCGGTTGCGGTGGCCCATGCAGAATCCACCGTTAGCATCCGCGTTATCACATGGAGTTGCTGGTATCCGAGTCTCTTGCCGATTCGGTCTAACGGCTTGATCTCGATCCAAAAGAAGCGGCGGAATCGATCGTCATCTTGACGCTTTCCAGCCAAGTACGCAGGCACTCGATTATGTTGAGCAATCGTGAACTCGAAGCCGCTAACTTCCACATCCGCGACTTCGGTCCAATCCCGCTTGTGAATAAATGCTGAGGTTATACCGATCTGATCCATACCCGCGTCTTCCAGATCAGCCCGAAAGCTCTAGGAGCACTCTGTAGCAACAATCTTATGTCGCTGCATATCCTTCATTCGCATGTGGCCTGTGTCCAGGGCTGTTCGTGCAGTCGCCCCCATAATTTCGCGACGTTGATTGAAGCGGCAAGCTATCCTCCTCAATACAGCCGCAAGATCAGGGAAGCGTAACGGTGCTGGCCAACATTTAGTGTTCGACGGGATGGCGATGACAAGATCGGTATCGTCGGCGAGCGTCCTTCACCAACCTCCCCACTCGTGTGCCAAGGTCAATGCGGAGGTGAACGCCTCGTTGATGCCGCGGATGAACATCGTTGGTGTTGTCCCGCCATCCGACCTCACACCTCCCTCCGTTCCCCGGAATCTCATACTGCCGAAGATCATGCGGCCAGCAGATTGTCGTCCGGCTTGCGAGAGCCTGCCACCGCGGGCTGCAACGACGCGGTGTCGGCGGTGGCATCCAGCGGCAAACCGACATCAAGAGCGATCCGCTGGCCGTTAGCCTCGACCTCGAAGCAGGTGCCGCCGAACTGTTTGGCCCTGCGACGGATGAAGGTCCTCATCGCGGGTCCGCTGTGACGCTGTTCATCAGATAGCGGAACGTTCCATTGGTGCCGGGCACCGCCGCGTAATCACGCTGAGCCGCGACGTTGGAGCCTTTCAGCACAACCGCGTGCTCGCGGTTCCGCTTGATTCCCGCCGCCGTCCACTCGCCCCATGCCAAGGAGCCGGACAGCCGCCGCCCCTCCGGAAGACGAAATGCGGCATCAATGGTCCCAGTACCAGAATCGCCCAACCAGCACTGCCGAGTGTTCGTCAGCAGCACGGCGTGCCCGTCGATGGGGCCTTGGCCCGGAAAGGCTTCCACGGCACGTTCGAGCCGTTTGAAGTCAGCGATGCAGTCGTAGCGGTATTGGACGTGACCGAGCCTTCCTATTGTTTATCCGAGAGCACGGTTGTCGGTCCCAAACGGGTGGTCAGGGCAGCTTCGGCCAGGTCCTGACATACGAAGCACAATGCAGAAATAACAATGTCACTGATGTTCGAGATTTCCGCACTTAACGGTTGCTTAAGCGTGCAGTTTGCACAGTCAGAGGGAACCGTCGCTCAAGGGGCAATGCCATGCAACGTTTGTATTCTCTTGCCTATGTGTTAATCGCCCTTACCAGCATGACCACAATAATCGGCAACTCGGCTATCGCGGCGACACCGTCTCAGAAGCAAGCTGCCGGCCGAGCGTTTGCCGCAGCGGGCCGAGGCTGTTCTGCCGTTCCGTCGGACATGGTCCTGATCGATATGTCCGGCCGCCGCGAAGTATATCAGACGATTGTGAACGGAACCGGAAAGACAAAGACCTGCATCGCCGTGTGCGAGAGCAATTCCTGTACGGTTCAGTAACACTCAAATCGGATGAATAACATCATGCGTATATCCGCAGCAGCAATTCTTGTCTCTATCGTGCTCTCTGGGGAGGCCTACGCCGCCCTCGCTGAGGGCGAGGCAGCTTTAAACCAGAAGGACTTCGTAACAGCATTCACATTGCTGAAGCCTGATGCAGAAGCAGGCAATGCCCAAGCCCAGACCTACCTTGGACGGATGTATCGCAAAGGGCAAGGCGTTGCCAAGGATCCCTCAGTGGCGGTGACTTGGTTCCAAAAGGCAGCAACCCAAGGCGAATGGGAAGCGAGCAATACTCTTGGTACGATGTACCGTCTGGGTGAGGGGGTGCCCCAGGACTTCCAAAAGGCAATACAGTGGTACTTGGAGGCCGCCAAGCTCGGGGTAGAAAATGCCATGTACCGAGTAGCCCTAATGTACCAAGCTGGTCAAGGGGTGCAGGCAAATCCCGTAGAAGCATACAAGTGGGCATATATATCGGCGAGACACGGCAGTCAACCTGAGCCTATTCGCTTGCGGGATAAGCTGGCAAAGCAACTGAACGTCTCCCAGGTTCAACGAGCACAAAAGGACGGAGACGAGTTTCTTAACATAATGTCTGCTGCTTTGGTAGCAAAGCAAGCCAGCAACTTGCAAGCAAGCAACTCTGCTGCCACTACCGGCAAGCAGGGAAATGATAGCTCTATTCAGTCCAAAGCGGCCGGAGTTGATTGTATCACCGGAAAATCTGCCCTAGAAGCATTCATTTGTTTGGCTCCTGAACTGCGGGAGGCTGATCAACAGATGCGTCAGCTATTCGAAGATGCATCGGGAGTCTTTGAAAACGCGGCACGTGAAAGGCTTATAAATTCACAACAAGCATGGAGAGCTATTCGAGACAACTCGTGCAGCGTGACGCAAGCTGATATAGTCTCCACTCATCTTTCCAGCAAAAAGATCGACTGCTTATCTGGAATTTACGCTAGGCGTACAGAGCAACTGGTTGCGATCCTTGAAAGTGCAACTATTCCGGATGATGCCCAAGAATCCAAAAGGGATGAGAGTCATCCCTTATCAAATAGCCAACCTAAGATAAACTCACCTGCTTTTCTATCACAATCCCCGCCCCTCAACACTGCTTCGCCAAGGAATGAAATTCCTAGCCCTAGCACTAAGGATCCACTTGTTGAAAGGGTTCAGGCCCAGACACAAGGGCAGCACGCTGTGCCTTCGGCTGAAATCGTTGACAAGAAGTCAGATCAAGCAAAAGCTCTCTACAACAAGATTAAAGGGTCTTGGGGCGGAGATTCTGGATGCTCTGCCTACTTCAGAATCTTTTTGTCAGATGATTATTTTGGTGCTCGCTACGAATTGATGGGAGCAAGGACTTACTGGCGGCCTAAATCCATTTCTCGCATTGATTTGATTGATGAAAAAACCATAAATATTGTATGGGGAAATGGAAACTACCAGCAATTTGAGTATATTATTAAAGATCATATTAGGGCAAAAGAAACGTTGGAAAATGGAAAGTTCTCTAACTCATCAGTCTTCTACATGCGTTGCGAGACCGACCAGAAATTTATTGAATCTGAACTGAATGCATCGATTGAAAGCACCAAGAAAATTCAATGATCTGCAAACACCTCTGAGAGCTTGTTTGAGAATGCAGTAAATCTACAACATGTAGGGGAGTTTATGCCGGTTTACCCATCACATACTGTGCCTCCGACCAATTCTTAAACAGGCTTTCAGAGCATCTGACACGCGGTAGGGGTTGTTTCATCTGGTGACAATTCCGATAATTCCGATGGTTTCCGCCAAGCCTATATGAAGCGGGTGTAGAGCGGAGCCGCTTGTCAGATGCTGAACTCACCTCACGTACTCGTCGCCGAGGACGAGGATCTCGTGGCCACGGCTTTAGCTGAAGCTCTGGAGTCTAACGGGTTCCGAGATGCCATCGCTCATGATGGGGCTGAGGCCCTCCGGCCCACGCTGTCGATCCGGCCGACATCCTGGTGACAGACATGAGAATGCCCCGACTGGGCGGTCCGGAGTTGATCCGGACCATTCGGGTAACTGACCCGGAGTTGCCCGTGGTCGTGACAACCGGCTACAGCGAGGCCATTCCGCATCAGGAGCCGGGGCTTTTGACTGTCATCATGAAGCCGTACAAGTTGGCTCAGGTTACCATGGGCGTCGGGGAGTTGCTGAGCCGTTCTTGACGGTTCGAACCCCGTCGTCGATTGCCATCTTCTACCCGTACCGGGAAGCGGAATTATTGGACCTGTCCGAAGGCATTCCCTACGACCATCCAATGCATCAAGGTGATCAAGAATGTGGCGAAGCGGCTGCCATCACCGATGGCATCATGTGCAGGCTGCCGGCTCGCTCGAAACGAGGACAAGTTGACGACGTTTGATCAGACCTGGATCGCCACCCTCCGGGCGATCTTATTGGGAACGCTTCCCATGTGATCTCCATTCCGCCGACCAGAGGCTCGGATGGACGACAGGCACGTGTCGGCTCGCCTCAGGGATGCCACCTGACGGACGACTAGCCAATGGATACGCCTCTGCACCGAGCCGGCGAACAATTCAGTGGATTAAACAGGCTCCCCCCGCTTGACAACTCACAAATCCATGAGACCTTCGAAAAAACAAGATCAAGACGTTCGTCTTGACTTCGAAAGCGGGACGGAGAGTCATATGCAGTGCGTTGGCTACATTCGAGTTTCGACGAGTAAACAAGGTCGGTCGGGTCTTGGGCTTGATGCACAGCAAGAGGCGATCACTCGATTTTCCGTAGTCAACGGACTTGTCGTCACCAAATTCTATCGTGATGTCCAGTCGGGTGTCGAAGACGACCGTTCCGGCCTGAACGCAGCCATTGCTCAGGCCCAACGAGAGAAGTGTCCGCTGGTGGTCGCCAAGCTCGACCGCCTTGGCCGCGACGTGCACTTCATCTCCGGTCTGATGCGGCACCGGGTCCAATTCGTCGTCGCCGAACTTGGCCTGGATGTCGATTCATTCACGCTCCACCTGTGGGCGGCTTTAGCGGAAAAGGAACGCCGGATGATTGCCGACCGGACCCGTCAGGCTCTGCTGGCGAAACGTGACCGCGGGGAACCGCTGGGGAGCCCAAACATCCACGAGGTCGCCAAGGCTGGTGTGGCCCGCCTGAAAGCCCAAGCTGATGAACACGCCTTCAGGACCATGCCGATCATCGCCGAAATTCGGCGGGCCGGTGTCACGACCTTGAGCGGCATCGCCGCCGCCCTGAACGCCCGTGGTGTCCGGTCCGCCCGCGGCGGCCAGTGGCATCCGAGCACCGTCCGCGATTGCATTCATAGGAGTGGGAAGTATTCAGAAGGCGACGGATGCCATAGTTGTTAATCTTTCCGAATGGGCAGAGTATCTCCTATAAGCAGGCTCTGCCCTCATAGCTCAATTTTCTTTTTCAAGCCGGAAGAAGGACGGCGATTTCGTCCCATGCATTCATGATCTCAGATTTAGTTCGATATGCACCATATTTCCTATTATCGCTTTCACGCAGCTTCGTAAAGCTATCAGCAACATACTCCATTTCATCACGAGAGAGACCGAAGACATTTCGAGCAACAAGAGCTTCAAGCTCCGCCTGGGTTCTGAACCGCTGCCCCTCGTCCTCACACGGAATGACCTTATCAAGGTTTCCAATCTGGCTTGAGACCAGCGTCAAGAAGTCTGACATCTCATCACCGCAGCAAGCAAGCTTGGCTACACGACGGCATATTTCTAGAGTGACTCCATCTTCCTTTTCCAAAATCGGGAAAGGAATTCCGTCCAGTATTGTGTACGACAGATGAAGTTTGATGTGCTTCCTGCACATAAAGTCCACCGGCATGCTATTCATTATGCTAAGGAGGACCAGATAGTACCACTCACTCCCTGCATCAAAGCATATTGTTGGTACGCTGTGTCCACAGACCACACCCGGTGGTATAAGCGTGGCTACTACAGACCGCTCAATATAGGGAGTGGTTACGTCGCAGAATCCGACTCTATAAGCCCCGACTCTGTCGATAACCTTGGCCGGAAGAGACGCCTCATTGATGTACCATTGCGGAGCCACCCTCTTTTCAGTGCTTCCAAATCGCAGCGGCTCCCAGATCGCAGCCCGTCCCCGGCCTGAGACGTACCTTCGTGCTCTATGGTCGTACTGATCCACCATACGCCCCTCATACAGAGGGACAGCAGAAGTGTCTTCAGAGAAGAGCCCGCGGTCGTTGCCCATGTCAATTTCCCGCATGTACACACGTCTTAGACCGACAGAATTCGTCTCCGAAAATCTGTTGAATTTGAATAGTTTCGAAAAAATGCTCGCCTCAGCCTGGGACGGGAAAGGAACAATTGCTACAGTTTCCTTGGAGAACTCCCTTAGAAGAGATACGCTGATGTTTATATTTTTGGTGTCGTCGAGATCATCTTCCGTGTACACGGAGAATGTTGCCGGGAAAGACTCCGTGCTCCCCCCCTTCTTTGCTGCATAGATGCAGAACCGGGTTTCAGGATGCACAGCCTTCCACCAGTGGCGTCCTTTGTTCTCAAACTGGTAAAAACGGTACACTGTTGATTTAGCAAAGAACTCCTTACGAATTTGCGATGAATTCGCTCCATTGTAAAACCCTTCCGGCAGCACCTGTGAGAAGTATCCTCCATTCTTGGTGGCGTCAAAAGATAGCTCCGCGAACATCCGGAAAAGGTTAAAGTCACCTTTTCCGAGGTTACCCCCAGCAAACATTTTGAATCTTCCACTACTCCTCATGAATCTAACGCTTGAATAAAGAGAAATACAATTTTCGCTCCAATTACGGGCGAGTACTGGATTTTGCAGTAGGCCATCAATTGCAGATTCCTGCTGCGTCGGAGTCATAAAACGGATTTGGGGCAGATACGGTGCAAAGAATTCCTTCGCATCAGGGCTTAGCGTTTCCCAAGGCGGGTTTCCTATCACCACATCGAACCCTCCAGCCTGCGATACTGCCGGGAAAGCAAGATGCCAGTGAAAAAAACGCTGAGTTTCTGCGATCTTCTCTACCCATTCCACCACGCCTGGGCGAGCAGGAAGCCCTAACCGCACCCGATTTATGTCCTCAGTTACCGGTATATTGGAAAGCGTATCTGCATTCTTGGGGCCATAAAAAGCTGCTACATACATATTACAGGCAAGTTCATCCTTCTTTCTTTCAGGATTTCTCAGGGCTGCATTCCAGAGGGATTTTTTTACAGCCACATCATCTAACGTCTCCTCCGGCATGCTCTCTATCTCTGAGCTTGCGGCTTGGCCGTTCGTGCTGCTTAGGTCAAAGAAGCTACCTTGGACCCCTTGCATTGACCGATTTGAGACGCGATTTTTTTGACGCAGAATTCTACATGTAGCTGCGTCGTCGTGTACTTGTTCCTTGTACGCCTCATCAGGCAGCCCAGCTATCAAAAGGTTGTCACCATACAACCCGACAAGAGAGTCTCCGCATTGGATATGTGAATCCAGAAAGCTTAGCGGCTTACCGGGTTCAATAGTCTCAATCCACAACGCAGTTCTGCATAGCTCAACAGCAAGCGGGTTCCGATCTACGCCATAGATGCAGTGTTGGATGACGCTACGCAGTGCGTGTTGCCGTTCGAGTTCATCCGGTGCATCTGATCCGGATTTAAGGCGAGCGATTTCTATCGCTATACGGCGAGCAGCCGCAAGTAGGAAGTGTCCACTTCCGCAAGATGGATCAATCACGCTAATGCTGAGCAAAGCCCCGATAGGATCAGTCGGGTTTTGATCTATCTTCTGACGAATTGCTGGCTTAAGTGCATCGTCTATTAGTACGCTCACGAGACTCGGTGGCGTATAGTAAGATCCCGTAGTCTTGCGTTCTGCTCCTCTGCTTGCTCCGCCAGCATCAAAGCCTGTAAAGCTAAACCGCCAGGGTGCAGCCTCCACGTCAACCACCGGATGAAGTTCGAGTAAGCTCTCATAAACAGAACCTAACTCTTCCGTACCCATGTCACGATAGTTGATCCGTGCCAGCGTTCCACCGGACTGAAAAAAGCTCAGAGAGTGGATAGAGCGAAGCAAAGGTGCATTGGCTATTTTAGCTGCATTTATTGTCTTGCACTCGTCAGATGCAAAAAGACCGCCAAGCCCCGGTAAACCGATAGGATTTTTCTGCCCAGCAAGACTGTGGAATACGACTTGCAGACCTTCCCACAGATCACAGTGGCCGTCATAACTCCGCCGGTGCAAGGCTCGTTCCCGTAGCCGTTCAATTGAGTATCCCTGTTCGTAGATGTTCCGGCTGCGATCCGATGTCTCTGGAGTGAGCAAGAGCCCTCGATCCTCGGCTGTTGATAGAAAGAGAAGCCGGTAGACGATTCGCAGCAACTCTTGGAAATACGCATTAGGCGACAGCAAGCCATCTGCTAGAGCGGCACGAAGGTTTTCGCTACCAGGGTTCTGTATAAATCCATTCCCTAGTTGCAGCAGTGCTTCAGTTACGCCCTCCCGGAGATTTTCTCGAGCCCGCTCCCCGATCTCTTGGGCTACATCTCGCCACTGCTCCAAAATGGCAGCTGAGATTTTCCCGTTACGCGGCACAACACGACTGAAGTGGAACGTTAGCCACATTGCTGCGAAGTCAGAATACAGCCCTTCCTCGAATAACCTTTCTAGATCAACCTCGATAAAGGCCGGGCGGGTTAGGCTCGGATTGTCGCGAAGCAGCCGAATGCGGTTTCCGTTGGCTACAAGCCCCCAAAGAGCATCAGCGTCCGCATTCAGGTATTCCTGCACGAGTCCGTGGGGTGAACGACGACGGCCTTCGTAGCCAAAAGCCGTACTTCCCTTGTCAAGATCATAATCGAAAGTCGTGAGCAGCACCGGGATCGTGCTAGTTCCTGCCCAGTAGTTGATGGGGAATGATCGCTCCCCGATGCTCGCTGGAGTCGCCGGCTGGAGATCCCGATAACCCAGCACATCGATCAGCAGGCGGTTCAGCCAGCCGCTGACTCCAGCCAGAGCTTCCTTGACATCTTGCCGTTGCCTCTTCTCCCGATAGTCCTGCCACTCAGCGAGGGCGATTCGCCATGCCCGGCCAATCTCATCCTTCAGTTTGAGTCCTTTCGCGAGACCATAATCGGCCTCCGTCTGCTTTGGGACGCCCAAGGCAGCAACTTTCTGAAGGAACTCAGATGGGAGAATTCCACCCTCAAACCTGATGGCGACGAAACCATGATCTTGCTTCGAGTGACGCATGGGAAATGACCTGTCCGTCAAAGGGAGACAGAGGGCAAGAGGACGTACACGCCGATCACATCGACCGGCAGGCAGGCCGCGACGGAGTACCGGATGCCCTTGGCATCGCTGGCCTGCCGAACCCGCTTATGATCTTCCAGAAGTTCAGTAGCCCGCCGGTTTGCCACATCGGCGAAGAGGTCCTGGAGGACTGGAAGCCGTCCGAGGGCTGCCTCAACCTGCTGACGACGCATCGCCGGGTCCATGTTCTTGGCGGGCTCCGCTGCCATCAGTGTGAGGGCTTCGTCATTGGTCAGGAGGTTCGGGCTGCCTGTGCCTCGGCTGGCAACGACGACGCATTCCTCGGACAGCAGGACGCTGCTGGGCACGAAGCGGGTATCCTCCCTGACCTCGACCGTCAACTGACTTCGGAGCCGGAGCAGATAGGCCGAGGTCTTGACCGACACAGTCTTTGTGAAGATTGCCCCTGATCGAGCCGCCAGATCACTGTTCTCACCAGCCAGGGCCACCTCGACGATGTGGTCGGCCAGGGTGGAAACCATGGCGTGACTGCGGTGGATGAATTCGACACCCGCTGCAGGTGGGTTCCGGAAAGAAACTTTTAGTCCCTTGGTAATGCCGACAGCTTTCAGTCGTTCTTTGAGCCCGATGGGCAGGTGCTCCACCGGCAATCTATAAACGTTGCTCCCCTTTTCCAGGGGAGCACCAAGACGCTCGACGGCTGTCTGGACGAAGCGTTCGACATCGTCCTCTCCACCCAGAACGGCCACGGCTTTCTGCCACTCAGGGAGAACCTCTTCCGGCCTCAGCCGCCGCTGGGCGAAGATGGTCTGGCTCTGCTTGGCTTTCTCGCGGGCCGACTCCCAGGCGGTTTCGACCTCGGCCTCCTGGGTTGCGAACAGATCCAACTGCTGCTTGGGAGCGGCGATGCTGCCGCCCTTGAGAAGCACGGCCTCCATGATGGCCTGCATGATCTTGTTGGTGTCGGCCGGCAAAGGCACTAGGACACCCAACTGCTTTCTGATCTGCTCCGCTTTCCGGAGGATCACTCGCAGGACTGCCCCATCCACAGGGTTGTTTTCCCCATAGAGCATGAGAGCCCGGACGACCTCAGACCGCTGGCCAAACCGATCCACCCGGCCTTCTCGTTGTTCGTGTCGGGTCGGATTCCACGAAAGATCATAATGGATGACCGCATCGAAGAGGCCCTGGAGGTTGATGCCTTCAGAGAGACAGTCGGTGGCAACGAGCAGGCGACGATCGAAGTCCATAAGGCTCCCGACCTTCTCCTCTCGCTCCTCCGACGCCAATTCGCCGGTGACCGCGATCACCTCAACGCCTTTGCGGCCCAACATCTCCGCGAGGTGCTCGGCCACATAGTGGGCGGTGGCGATATAGCGGCAGAAAACCACCGGGTTGTGCCCGGCATCGACGAGCTTCAGCAGTTCCTCTAAGAGCTTGCCAAGCTTGGGGTCGTTCTTCGGTCCCTTGAGTGCATCGGCTCGTTCAATCAGGCCCTTGAGGATTTTGGCGTCCGCCCCGTCGGCATCGTCCACGGTACCTGCCGGCACGGCTTCGTCCAAGTTTAGCAGGTCGTCGCTTTCACCATCAAGGACGGTTTCAGCAGCCTGCCGATCGACCCCAGCCGCCTGGTCGCTTTCCGTCACGCCCTCAACGGCCTTGAGTCTCGTCCGCAGGGCGATGCTGGCCGCCGCCGGGCTCGAACTCAAGCACCTCAAGAGAGCCAAGGCGGCCCACCAGTTCATTCGCTGTTGGAGCAGGCCTTTCTCCTCGGCCCGCTCGACCATCTGGCGGGCGTAGGTCAACACCTCGTCGAACAACTTGCCCCAGGCTCCGTCCAGGAGGTACGTCGCTTCGGCAGTTTTACGGTCGGGGAAGATCGTCGCGTCCTTCCACTCTGCGATATCGGGTCGCCGCCGTTGGACCATGTACAGGGCAAGCTCCTGACGGAGCTTTTCCCGCTGCTTGTCCGGGAGGTCGAGGAGGGAGCGGAAGTCGAGACGGAGAAGGCCAAGGAGGTTATGGAACGCCTCATCGTCACCGCTGTGCGGTGTTGCGGTGAGCATAACCATGTGGCGGTTAGGGTTCTCAGCGAGCCCCTTGAGCAGCATGAACCGCTGATGCTTCGTCCCGGTGCCAGCCTGGACGCAGGTGTGGGCCTCTTCAACGATCACGAACTCTGGGCAGGCCCGGAGGAATTCATCGCGACGTCGGTCGGACTTGATGTAATCCAGCGACACCACGGTGAACGGGTAGACATCGAAGATCGACTTGCCGACGGGAAGCCCACGTTCCAGCCGACCGGCTGTACCGGTCCGAACAACCTCAGTCTGGATGTTGAACTTGGTCGCCAGTTCCTGCTGCCACTGCTCGCACAGATGGGGTGGGCAGATCACCGTGAACCGCTGGATTTCACCGCGGTCGAGAAGCTCACGGGCAATCAGTGAAGCCTCGATGGTCTTGCCGATCCCTACGTCGTCCGCTACGAGGAGACGAACGATATCGAGTTTCAACGCCATCAGCAGCGGGACAAGCTGGTAGCCCCGCGGTTCGACCGAGATGTTGCCGAAAGACCGGAAAGGACCGGCTCCGGCTCGCAGCTTCAACCGTAGGGAGTCCCTCAGAAGGAGCCCTGCCGCCTGCGATCCGGCCATTTCTGGGTTCGGGGGGGGAAAGGTCGCCGGAACCGGTGGCGTGGCCTCCAGTGGCACATAGATCAGCGTACTGTCTTCGTCACTTCCTCCGAGGGGACGCAGATGAAGTAGATCAGCTTCGCTGTCGGGCAAGACCACCCATTCACGACCGCGGGCTTTGACGAGGCTGCCGGGCTGGAATGTCTCGACGAGTGTCATGATCATTGCCTGCGGTTCTTGGTGAAGTGCGGTTCGGTGCGAGCAGGATCGCTCGCGGTTAGGAAGACCGTTGGCTCGCCCGTATAGGTGATCAGTAACCTATCGCGGGCTCGGGTGCAGGCGACATACAGGAGGTGCTGCTCCTGCTCGACGATCGACTGCCGCTCCGCTTCATCCGCCGTGGTCTTCAGGGCCGCCGGGTGCGGCAGGGCACCGCTGTCGCAGCCCACGACTGCTACTGCCTTAAACTCGAGTCCCTTGGCTCGGTGCATGGTCCCGAGTGCCAACACACTGCCGCCTTCAGTGGCGTCATCGGTGAGTTCCCGCCACTCCACCCCGGCCGCCTTGGCGGCCCTTTCCGCTCGCTTGAGAAGGGTCTTTGATCGAGCGAACAAGGCTATCTCACCGGGCTGGACGCCCTCCTTTACAAGGCTCCGTAGCCAGTCGGCGATGACGGCAGATTCCTCTTCGGCGGTAGAGGCCCCTCTCACCGTGGGATGGGGGCCCTCGAAGACCGAAATGGTCTTTCGCTCCTCGGTCTCACCATCGGCATCGGTCAGCAGATCTGGAAGGATGGCCTCGGCGAATTGCCGGATCTGCTGGGATGTCCGGTAGTTCACCCGGAGACGGTGCGAACGACCCCGCACGTCGATCCCGAGTGATTTCCAAGATGCTCCTGGCTGGAAGATCCGCTGGCCGATGTCGCCAGCCAGGAAAAGGTCGTTCTCTCCGGGACGGGTGATCGCCCGGACGAAACGGAGTTCGGCCACGCCCATGTCCTGGGCTTCGTCCACGATGACATGGTCGAAGAGCCGCTCCGGGCGGCCCTCGGCGGCCCTGCCGACCTCCGCAAAAAGATCACCAAAGGTCACGTGCTTCCGGTCCCGAAGGCGATGTCGGACAAATTCGAAGATCCTCCAGACCCGCTGCTTCTGCTTGAGCCCAAGCTGGACGCCACGGCCAACCCGCGACACTGAACGGTAGGCGTCCCAATCTTGGATGCTCCAGGACTCGATGATCGCCGTCCATTCTGACGCCAGGAATGAGACCGAGAGGTCCATGCAGTCACAGAAACGTCGAGCTTCATCGATGGCGTTGGTGATGTAGGTGTCGGAGGCAATGTTGACGCCCTTCAGGCCTCTCAGCTTCAAGTACTGATCATAGGCGAGGCGATGCAGGTTGCTGACCTCGACGTTGCGAGGGACTTCAGGCCCAAGCAGCAAATGAAGCTTTTGGCCGATCTGCCTCGAAAGCGTTTTCGAGTACGAGGAGAGTAGAATTCTCGCCGCGGGATTCGCCTTCACGAGGTGGGTGACACGGTGCAAAGCCACCACGGTCTTGCCCGTGCCTGCCGACCCGCTGACGCGAGCGGGCCCGCCATAGCGTCGCTCGACGATCTTCTTCTGGTCAGGATGCAGGAAGACTAGCCATTTCTCCCATGGGAATTCCAGGGCTCGGCGTAGTTCTTCCTGATCGTTGAGGACTCGGAACCGCCGCTGGGCGTCGGGGTGCTGGAACGGATTAGAAGGAGTTTCGGTCGGCTCCTTGGTGGCCGCAGGAACTTCGCCCGCAGCCAGGGTGATGAGCCTCTCCATCGCCTCTTCGGGTAGCTTGTCGATCAGACCAATCAGACCCTCCTGGTCCACCGAACGGACAACATCGAGCCACTCCTGGGGCACACCGAAGTCGAGAAGCAGATCGTCAGACTGATCACTGAAAATCGCCTGGACCTTTGGTGCTGCTGGAGAAGCTGGCCAAATCGGTACTTGCTCCTCGACCTCGCGGAGGATGACGATCTGGGCCGCCCCTGTCCGGGGGTGAACAGCGATTTTCCGCCGCTCCGCCCAAGAATAGGCATCATCATGATGTCCGACGTAGCACAGGAGGAAGTTGTCATCATCCTTGTGAATAATGAGACGAAGGTCAGCGTCCACGCGGGCGGACCAGAAGCGGACGTCACGAGAACCATCGACGCGGTGGAACCGGAAGCCCGGAGCACGCGGATCAATCTGAAATTCGAATGCCGCCTGTTTCGCACGTTTTTGCTCGGGTGCCGCCAGCTTGGTCAGGCTCTCGGTGAAGGTGTTGGCAATCACAAAGTTCATGCCACGGTCCCCAGCCGTTCGAGCAGCCGACTGGCGACCTCCTTCGGGTTCTCATCCGGAGATACAGAGATGTAGTCAGCATCCGCAGCGACCTCCCAATCGCGGCGATCGATCAGAGCGATCGGCTCTGGACTATTCCAGAGCAATACCGCTTGAGCAGCCGATACCCGGCCGTCTTTCAAAAGTTCCACGTGGCAGTCGGATGCGACGGGCACTCCCGCTTCTCGTAAGCCCGCTGCTAACGGCTGCCATTTGGGGTCGAGCAACGTCAGAATTTCTTCCCAGAGGTCTGCTTTCGGCTGTTCTAGTTCCAAGGTTTGAGGTTTTCCGAACACCCAGGGAAATTCGGCCAACACGTCAGGCCAGGACTCCTGATCCTTGCCAAAGCGAATGACGGTAAACCCCGCGTCGTTCAGACGTGTGGTGATTTCCTCATCGATCTGCTTCTGACGCTCACCGTTGTGGTGCGGCCCGTCGATGTAGATCAGAGCTTGAGTAGTGGAATACGCGTAGTCCGGCTGGGTGCCGAAGTCCGCTAGAAGGGGCTGAGCACGATCCGGCATCGTGTACCCGTACTCTCGCATGTGGGTGAGCCACGCCTTTTCCAAAGTGCTGTTCGAGAGGCGATCCAGTTCTGCGAACTGTTGGGCCTCGGACCGACCATCTGATCCCTTACGCCCCACGGACCGAGCCAGCCGGCAGAGAAGCTCCAGGACCTTGCGGTTCCAGCGGTCGATGCTCCGGTGTTCGGGTTGATTGTAGTAGGACAGGAGGCACTTATAGCAGCCCGCTTCACATTCGTGATCACAATCCTCAAGATCGTCGGGGCCGGCCCATTTGCCGGACTTTGACTGAAAGTGGCAAAGCTCCAAGGCTCTGATCGCCACCCTTCCCATAGCGTCCACATCGGTGGCCAACCGGTTCAGAACGCCGGCCCCGCCTTCAGCGGCTTCATAGAAAAGGATAGCATTTCGCCTCTCACGATTTGGCAACGGCTCAGCAGCGACTTCGCTATCTTCAAGCTGGAAGACTGCCTGAATGCCCCGCTTCAGAGCGTACTGAAGCGTCGTCATCGCTGGGGCGTCTAGGTTAGTTTCTGGATGCAGGATCAAGATATTCTTATGATCTTCGACATAAGGAATGACCCGCTGGAGAGTCTTGGTGTCATCAACGATATCATCGTTGACATCATCCGGAGCCTGACCGTCACGCCCCCAGACTCCAGTAGTCACGTCAATATTAAAGCCGAAGATTGACTTCTCCCGCCGCCTCCGCCACCCGAGATTCACTCGCCACACTTTCGCCGCAGGTCCAAATTTTGCGGTCAGTAGGTGTTCGCCTCCTTCTGCGAACTCCGTCGTGATGACCCGGCGATGCCCGCCCTCCTCAGCGAACTGAAGAGTGGTGATCATCTCGTATCCCTGCCGCTGCCTTTCCTCCTCGTCGGAGGTGATGCGGGTTGCCCGGCGAGTGGAAACCTGCTCGATGCGATACAGCGACGAGAGGCTAATGCCGCCGCTCAGGAGGGCGTCGCAGTTCACGCAACGCTCATGGTCCCGCTCCTCGCCGAAGTGGCCGTAACCACAGTCCGGGCATAGCCTAGCCTTCATCACGGGCAATTCGGCGGATGTTGTGACGCTGTCCTCGTCCTTGACGCTCAAAATGGCCTTTCTGACCCGGTATTGGCTCCCTTCGTGGTAGATGATTGATTGAGGGCCAAACTCAGAGAGCCCCAGAAAACGAGGACGAGAGAGGAAGGAGTCCCGACCAACTTTTTCGCGTCGGGCCGGAATGAAAGCCAGAAGAGGAAGACGCGGAAAATTATAGCCCGGTAGAAATCCCTCGCTCGCCAAGTACCTGTAGGTGTAAAAGTCCGAATTCATCGTCGGCTTCGACTGAAGAAGAAGCTCCTGCTGAACTCGAGCCTCATCGTACCGTTGCTTGGCCTCTTTCCGTTCCTTCTCGGCCGCAGCCGCATTCATCAGAACCGAGTGAGCTCGCTGCATCTGCCGAGTGGTCGCCCGATACAGCGTCCGCCACCTCTCGAATGCCCGCTCGAACTGGCCGGCAGCCCCACGCATAATGTCGTCCAGCCACCGGTCCACGTACCAAGGGGCGGTATCGGGCGTCAGGTCGTCCTTTAGCATCGCCAAAATGGTAATGCCACGCTTCGCCGCCCGCTCCCGAACCTTATTGGCATCCAGGACGGCCATGATGTCGGCCCGCACATCAAGTGCGGTCCCCGTTTCAAGGTTAAGGACATCCTTAACGGAGTTCCCGAGCTTCTGACCACTCTCCGCGAGCCAAACGGCGTTCAGGTGGCTCCGGACAAGTTCCTCATTGGCGAGATCGAGGTTGGGCGGATTCACCGAACCCGCGACCATCCTGACAGGATCGCTGAAGAAATACTGGTCGTGAGGGCTACCCGCAGCACAGTAAGTGATAACCAGAGCCGGTTGGCCACTACGTCCGGCACGACCACTTCGCTGGGCGTAATTGGCCGGCGTCGGAGGCACATTCCGCATGTAGACGGTGTTGAGCGAGGCGATGTCGATGCCAAGCTCCATCGTCGGCGAGCAGAACAGCACCGGGAGCTTCGCTGCTCGGAACAGGTCTTCCCGCTGCTCCCGAATATCCGACTCGACCTGAGCGGTGTGCTCTCGAGCCTCCAGTTGATGGAGGAAGCGTTCGGACGCGACGAGGGAAGCTGCGACGTTGAGATACAGTGTCCGGAAGAACTCGTTGTCTGTACGGCCGGACACTTTACCCTCGGTCTTGACGGTCCATTCCAGCACATCGGCCACCACCCGGTACCCAGTGCCCCCGCCGACGACCTCGACTGGCTCGACGAGGCCATATGTGGTCATGACCGTCAGCAAGTCATCGACGATGCGGTTGTAGACCACCTCGTCGAATTTCTTCGGGTGGTGCACGCTCCCATGCTCTCCCCAGGTCCGCGGAGCCTTCAGAGTACGGCCGAAGCGTGACCGGTAGGAAATGTGCAGAGCCGGAATATCCAGACGGGCTGAGGCGAGCTTCGGGCGGGGCACCATTACCGCCCCGGAAAACAGCCGCTCATCCTCTTGGAAACCCCAAGGTTCCCTCAGACTGGAGAAGCTCCTGTTCCGGATCTGCTCTTGCTGGATGGCATCAAGATAGATCGTCTTGATGGCGAGGCCACGCCGCATTGTGTCCAGCAGGTCGTGCATGATCTGCCGACGAACCTCCGGTGAGGCATGGGCAAGCAGCGGATGGCGGCTCGTCCATTCAGCCTCGTCGGCACTGCACTCATCGAGCGACTGATAAGCGATTGCCAAAAGCCCCAACTGCTCCAAGTTTGGGTTTGTGACACGCCATCCACGTTGGAGGTCGAAATACAGCCGGTAGCCCAGGACATCCCGGAGGGATCGCTTGGTATTGTCGGCGGCAACTCCCTTGGCCTCGGGGTTCGCCGCATAGTCCTGCGGGGTCAGCCGCAGGTAGTCGAACACCCGCTGCGTCAGGATATCGTCGCGAATGACGCCACCGGGCTCATTCTGAATCGCTGCCAGCAGAGCACTGCGAAGCAGGAGGATCTGGATGAAATCGTTAAAGTGCCCAGCCTGAAGAGACGCGTCCTGCCGATTATCTGTAAAACCGAGCAGCTTCTTTGCCTTGACGTCGAGACCCGAAGCATCTTGCAGAAGATACTTGAGAGCGTTCAGCGTCAAAACAGTCGTTGCGGAACTCCGCCCTTCAGTGCTTAGTCCAGATAGCTTTGACAAATCACTTCGCTGTTGCCCCTCATAGCTTATGCGGCACGACAGGCAGAAGCGGAAATACCCCGGGATCAACCAGCCCTTCATGCCATCAGGGTCAAACTCTCCCCGAGAGTTGGTCACGATGGGCATTGGCCGGTACCGTCGATAGTTCGACCTCAGTTTGGCCGCCCCGTTGGTGAACTCGAGCCACTCCTCAGGGTAGCTACCTTCCAGATCCTCGGGATCGAAGCCATTCCTGGGATCGGGCATGAAGTACCCGAACCGCACATCTTCATCTTCGTTGCTTCGCTCACTGATTTGACGCGGTTCAATCGCAGTGATGGCCTTGCCATTCATCGCGGCCCACACCGGCATGTACTCCTGACCACATTCACGGCAGAAGCAGACATTGAAAAGGTGCTTGTCGCGTTCACCTGGCTGGAACTGCTGCCCATTGAGCGTCAAATACCGCTGACCTGGGGGTTCCAGTGTCGAAAAGACATTGCCGGCCCCAGAAATGAACTGATGAAGACGAAACGCAAAAAGGCTTTTCCCGCTACTGTCCTTGATCTCATATGCACGTAAAAGGAAATCCGAGAGGTACTGCTCACACACTGCAACGGATTGCCCACTATCCGCGGATAGCATTTCGACAGCTTGACGAAATGACTTCGGGGAATTGCGGACAAGCTTTCCGCCGGGACGGTTATCTTCCCAGCGTAGCCCGAGGTTCACCTCAACCCATGCGGCGACGGGGTGCTGCTGAAGCTGTTCGTACTTGGGTGAAACCGGAACACCTTGGGCAATAGCTGAAGCCAATGCCTCTTTATCGATCGGCGTCGCCTCGGGGGTGGTTCTCTGGAGGGTCTCGGTGACGACGTGTTCAGGTTTTACCAAAGCACCGAAGAGCCGGGAGGCGACCTCTGCGACGACTCGGCCACGGGCTGCTGCATCCCCCTCGCTGACCATGGTGGCCGAGGTGCCAATGCACAGCAGATTCGCGTTCAGACGCTCTCGTACTCGACGAACCAACAGGGCGACATCGGCCCCCTGCCGTCCACGGTAGGTGTGAAGCTCATCAAGGACAAGAAACTTTAGACCCGCAGCCGCTCCGATGACCGCCCGGTCGACATCGGACTGCCGTGTCAGGATAAGTTCGAGCATCACGTAGTTGGTCAAGAGAATATCGGGCGGATTAGCCGCCAGCGATTTCCGTTCTACGTCGCTTTCCTGACCAGTGTAGCGGGCGAAACGCACAGGTTCTCCGTCCTCTGGATATCCTTCCTTCAGGTACTTCCCAAGTTCTTCAAGCTGGCTGTTGCAGAGGGCGTTCATCGGATAGATCACGATGGCCGTGATCCCTCCTGCCGCGGTTCCATTCCGCTTGGCTCGCAGCACGTGGTCGATGATCGGGATGAAGTAGCTCAACGACTTGCCCGAGCCGGTACCCGTAGTCAGTACATAGCTCTCCGCTCGCTGAGCGATTCGGATCGCCTCCTCCTGGTGCCGATGGACTCGCATCGGCAACCCCATTGAACCTGACTCTTTGCCGATACGAAATATGTTACGGCATTCAGCATCAAGGAGGCCTTCATCAACAAAGTCGTCGATAACGCCTCCCGAAACAAAACTAGGGTTCAACTGGATCAGGGGGGCTGGCCAGAATCGCTCGCTGCGGTATTCATCATTAACGAAGGCTTTGATGTCGCCTGATTTTATCTTTGTAAAGCTTCGGGAAAATCGCTGATAGTCGTCAATTAGACGGGCTCGAAACTGGAAAACGTCCATAGCGGTCCCCCTTGAGGCCTGCTGCTACACGCGAGGCTTCTGCTTAGGGCAAAGGCTATCGCACAAATCACCAGGATTGCAACGGCTGGTCGCAAGCGTGTGGCAGATTTCGTACCGCCATGGGCCTATGGTGCCCTCACTCATGCTGGAGTATGTAGGGTTCAATGCAATCCGCTTCTTAGTCCCACTATGCGGAGCATGGATTGCCGATGCTGGATGTCATTCTGCTCGGGAAACTGTCCCCTAGAACCTACGCCATGGCTTCAAAAACCAGCCGAACCCATCCTCTCCGTATTGACCGCATCGGCCTTCCCGAAGGCGGCAGCATCGGATTGACCTTCTGTTCCGGTAAGAAGCAGGCTGACGCGTTCACGGGACGATGGGACCGGGACCTCCTGACCGACCTTCAGACCATTCGGGCCTGGAATGCTACCGCGGTGGTAACGCTCATCGAACCGCACGAGTTCACCACCATAGTGCTCAGACACAGACAGAAGATACATGCAGCCTGCCCTTAAAGTGTTGATTTACCTGGGCAGACGCTGAACCATCTGAATACGTCTGTGCACTAGCCGTACCGGATCCCACCTACTATCAGCTAGGCAACGCCCGACCATCTCCCGCTCACGACGCGGACCGCCAGGACCTTGACCAATTCGGCGGAAGTCATCGACGAACTGAGCGGCTGTGATTAGCGGCGTCACTTTCTGCATGAGGCACCCCTCACCCGAGTTCAACCTGCCATGGATCGCCAATGTGTCAAGTGGACGGCTACTGCAGGACGAAGAGTAAATACCTAACAACCAATACATTGTAACAGATCGCCAACAACTGAGGATATCAAGATGACCATCGCTGACGTCTGGGATCGCCATCCTAGAGATCGAAGCCGCCATCCTCACTGGTCCTTCTTGCTGCTCGACCAACTTGACTTCCGCCGACTGGAAGCGTTCGCAGAAGACAATCAGCAGGTCCTGGTCATTGATGTTGAGCGGGACGGCAGCGGTCATATGAGGGTCACAGTCGGTTGTTCCTCTCCAGAGGTCCAGGCCCGCTTGGAAGACGCGTGGGGCTGAGGTCAGCTTTAGTACCAGCCTCTGCAACCAACGTTGCCTTACGTGAGCGACCTGTAACTGGCCGGTGGGCCTGGAGTTGCCAGCGGGCAAGCTCACAGGTAGAGTACCGGCATGTACACTCGCCTCCAGCAGATCCGCGATCTCATCCGGGAATTTGACCGGACTCACCCCGCGGGACAGCCTACCGTCGTGGGTCGCGACCGTCTTCTGATGATGGCGGTGAGGCTTGCATTGACCCCGCCAACACCCACCGTGCACTGAGGCACATTCGTCCGCCCGCAGCGGCTCAGGGCTCATGTTCTGTGCCGCTACTCGTGGAGCTATTCGAAAGTGGCCCAGATTGTCGGCTGATCCTGTCGGGCCTTCCTGATATCCGGCATACTGCCGCTCAGGTCCAGCAGTGGGGGTTTGCATCAGGGCTCGGCTCGGCCGCCTTCTCCGCCTACGACTAGACCATGGTCGCCGTGCTGGACGTGCCTTCGAATTGCCTTACAGCCGGCCGCAAAGCGGCCGTCTGGCCGACTTCACTCAATCTCCCTGCCTCACTCGCTCTGCTCGCTCACCAGGGAGATCTCGTTCGTCGGCACTTCTGGAGTGGTTATCGGTCTCGCTGGTCTCAGCCTGACTCCAGATCAATTTCCAATCCTTGGTCCATGCCGGTGGTGCGGATAGACCAAGCCCTTACAGGGCTCGATCTATCCGAACTCACAATACAGTATGCCGTATGGAGCCTGGACCTTGCAGAGACGACCAAGTGTGACCTTGGACAGAGGCGGTTAGGCTGTACCTCATTTATGTCTTAGATTATTCCGCCAGAGGCGGACCAGCGGCAGGACGTGGTTCGCTGCAAGACTCATCACGTCCATCCAGGTTGCTGTCATCGCAGAGCCTGGATCGTTTGTTGGGTTTTGTTTATAGACGGACCGACCTCTCGGACTCGACCTACACGAGGTGAACCCTACTAAATCCCGTCTTCGGTGGAGCAACCCTGTTCCAGGAGGTCGGCGGGGTGTTTAGCCCCTTTCTCCTCTGTCTGGCCTTTCGCAGAAGTGCCGCGACTAATGCGGCACTTGCCCCTATGATTGGAATATTTAGCACATTCTGGCCAGATACCGTGCCATAACCCCAAAAGATCACAGGGGCACGGTGTTCGCTTTGGCAGCCCCTGCCTGGGCTACCATCAGCCTGCCCATCATGGCCTTGCCGATCGTGTTCGATGCCCCTTGAACATATGACCGTTCGAGATGGGGCTCCTGCTGGCCGCCACCGCGGTATATCGTCTATGGACACTGGCTCCTTACCCGACCAACCCTGGGTCATCTTCGCCCGTCGAGATCTCAGAGAGCGGGGCTACGAGGACGACATTGAGGCGGCTCTTCCAGCCCATACTACCCCGACACAGCCCCCGGGGGCAGCGACAGAGGATGATCAAGGAGTTGACGCGTGTCATGCTGACCCGAGACATCGAACATAAGGGCCGGGTCCTCACCGCCGGCACCATGGGCACCGTTGTGCGGCGTGTACCATCAGGGCGTGGCGTACGAGGTCGAGTTCGTCAATCCGCTCCACGCCCTGCTGACGGTCAGCTACGCACAAATCGTGATGCCGAAAGAGATGGACGCCCAACGGCCCGAGCCCGGCGGCTGGAACTCGGACTGATGATATCAAGCTTGAAGTTCCTCAAAGGCAACACCCGTCAGCAGTTACGGCAACGCCGCCTCAGGGTGTTTCTTCGACGTGTGCCCCGTCACCGGGATGGGACCGTCTACGCGGTGAGTCGGTTTATTGAGAGACTCCTCCCAAGGCGGGGCTGATGCACCCGTCCGCGTCCACTGTGAGCGGTTAATTGCTGCCGACACTTAGAGTACCGACATCACCATCATTCCAGATGCGGGGGCCAGGTCTTCATCGTTCACTCGCCCACTGGGCGACCAGCCTGCCGTAATAGTCCATGTATTTGCCCACCGAAACCAGGACCTCCTGACGAACTCGCCCTCGCTGGTCACGTCAACCGGAATGACCACAGCTTGGTGATCCGCAATTGCTCCTGGCCGTCGGCGACGACCAGCGGGGCGAACCCGTCGAACCGGAAGGCAGCACCCGGTCCAGCAGGGCGATTTCCCCGGTCCCCCGGCTGGAGAGACCCAGGCAGTTTCACCGCCGCTCGGCGTCGTCCATATCCATCAGGGGCTCAGCCGAGGATGTCCTTGAGATAGGGCGGATACGGCTGGTTCGCCAGCCGGCGGATGCCGGCGAACCGATCCTTCATCTCCAGCATGGCCCGCTCGGCGTCCCGCTTCTGGTCCAGAAGGGCCAGCTTTTCGTCGGACATCCTCCGCATCTGAGCGTAGAGGTCGTCCACCACGCCGTGGAACCCTTTGCCGAGCAGCCGGTCCTTCTGGTACGGCCAAAGCACGACGAGTTCTGCGGGGTCCAGGTTGTTCTCTTTGACAACTCTCGCGAATGCTAGGGCGGCGGCCTCCCGCTCCCCGGCGTTGTCGCTCAACAGGCGGGAGATGATCTTGCCCATCTGGGCGGCGAGGTTGCTCACCATGGGCTTGTGGTTGGCGGTGTCGGTCATGCGTCCCCCGCACCCTCTCCGTTTTCCCCGCACTGCCCCGCTTCGGTGGGGCCATGGACCTCTACGGTGGTCATCTCGCGGATCATACCAATGATCCGCTCAACGTCTTCCTTCTTCCAGAAGAACAACGTGAGGGAAGGGGCGGTGGCTTTCCCCAGCATGGTCCCGGCCAGCCACATCCCGCCGTAGATATACCGGATGTCCGAGGACCGGAGCCACTTCAGAAGGTCGTCCATGAAGGCGTTGTCCTCGCCCTCAAGAACGATTCGTTCCGTAGGGTACTCGGTGGTGTGCATCAGCAGGGTCTGCGGTGTACACATCCGTTCCCGCTCCAGGTGTTCGAAGTCGGTGGTGGCAACCACCGTCGCCCAGCCATCTTCGTAGTCCGGTAGGTTGCGGTCGTCTTCATCCGGGAGCGGATTGATCTCGCCCTCGTATGGCGTGTAGTTATCTGCCCACGCGGTCGGTCCGGTCGCCGCCTCCCACGCTTCGTGGTCCACCAGGACGAGCCAGAGGAAGACGGACTTGTCCGAGGTGGGGGAGAAGATCTGTTCCTCCGCCCGCTTCCCGAACGCCGCAATAGCGTGCTTGTACCCGCGGAACCAGTACCGCTCCATCAAGGCGTTGAAGTGGTGGTCTTGGACTTGCATCAGCCAGAGGGGGTAGAGCCAGCGGTCGTTGGTCATCCGCTGCCATTCGATTTTCATTGCGTGATCCCCGTGAAGTTGAGAGCGAACTTGACGGCATGGTGTCTTGGATGATCTGGGCGTCCTGCCCCTTTGCGACGCGATAGGCCAGCCGCCGCCTGAAATCGTCTAGCTTGGGCTTGAGAGCCCGCATGATCTCCGCCTCGCTGTAGGTGAGCGGGCAGCCGTCGATCCACGTTTGGGCTTCCCGGATGTCGGCCTGTGCCCTCACCCCGGCGTAGCCGTTGTCGAGCGACCACTTCAGCCGGCCTTGGCCTCACAGAGTTCGAGCGTCCAACGGAGGTGAATATCACTGTCGCGTTCCGGTGCGGGGAGGGGGCGGAGCTTCCGCCGGTGAAAAGGCTGGCGGGGTGGTAGCGGCATCGCAGGCTCCTGGGCGAGGAACTATCGGGAGGGGTTCCGGGGGGCATGAAGCCCCCCCTCCCCGCAGGGCGGTTCGGAGAAATTGTCACACGCCCCCGGTTCCTGCCCGTGCCCCCCTGTTCACCTTGCGGGTGATCCACGCCTTGAATCCGGCGACCGTTCGCTCCGGCAGCAGCCCATCGCGGACGTAGCCATCGAGTTCCAGCCGCCACGCATTGGCGTCAGCGGGCGTGAAGGTCTGGATGGATTTCATCTGGGCAACCCGCTGGGTAACCCGGATCATCCCGCTCTTGAAGCTCGAGGTGTTGTCCACTACCAGGACCGGCGGAACCGGCTCCTGAGACACCGCCTCGACCGCCTCGGTTTCCTGTTCCTTTTTCCGTCGCAGGGCGACCACCGCTTCGGCGATCTCCTGTGAGACGTAAGGGTCCTCGGCGTCGCGAGCCAACATCGCGGCCCGGTGCCGCACCACGTCCGCCGCGATGGTGCCCCAGTCGGCAGCGTTCAACATCGCCCAATACGGGTCCGCGTTGCCGTTCGTTGTCATGATGTTGGAGAGAACGATTAAGACCTGCAGCGTCGGGTGCTGCGTGATCTTGATCACCCACTCGAAGATGAAGTTGTTGAGGATCATGGCGTCCGGGGTGAGGGTCAGCAGACCGATCTGTCGCCCCACCGTGGTCAGCGACCGGGTGGCGGTCTGCTGACCATCGGAACGGCGGGTGCCCTCCTGGCCGATCACCCAGGTGAGGGGGCGGAAAGGGCGACCCGCCCTGGAGCCGAAACTGATCTTCGTGTCGAGCATCATGATGGTCTCGACCGCCTTGGGATCGCTTTCGTCGTGGAACATGAATTTCGCCGGTCGCCAGCGAGGGGGAGCAGACAGGTCGGCGACCCGCTGACTCAAATATTGGCTGACCTGATACCGCACGTCGTCGGGGATCTGGTCCTGGGCGTCGGAGTTCATGGTGGGCTTCTCCGTCCGGAGTGGGTGTGTGACGCCCCGACGATCCCGCTGAAACGAAGAATACGCAAAGAGAAAAACGTCATATGATGGCAATAATACGCCGTTACGGTCCGGATTTTATTTGAGACGTCAGGAAGTTACTTTGAGATCCCAATGAGTTTGATGAATGATACTTCGGCATTCCCCGTGATTTATCGTTCTGAGATTTCATGGCGTGCTGATCCGTGATGAATCAAGGAGTTACGAGAATGCAGGGGTACGGGAGTATCGGGCAGAGACCGGGCTAGGAGTACGGGCACGGCTGCAATGCTCCAGTCAAAAAGTACGCCGTCGGCTGAAGAATGGCCCGGCCGTACCGCCAGCCGGCCCTGGATTGTGGCGGCGGCGGTGAGCCCGTACTACTAGGGGCAACGCCGGTACTGCTCGTACATGTCCGGGGCTGGACTCTGAGGCAGCAGCACCGCAGTAGGTTGCTACGTTAGATGGTCCGGCGTAGCCAGGCAAACCCCGAAGGACGCTGCGGCGGATCGCCCACCGTCGCGACGGGACTGTGCCCATCCGGTTTGTCAGCCGACCCCTATTCAATCATATTCCGGTCATAGCGGATCACGGTGACGGCCGGAATGTTGCTGTATTTGCTCTTGACCTGCCCCCGGCCCACTCGACCCACGCCCGACCGAGCGGCAGCAGGGTCACGGCTTAAGCCTGCCGGGATTGCGTCCATTCTTTCGTAATGAACCCGAGGTTGGCCAACGACTTGGTGGCCGCTGCGACGAAGTGGCCTAGCCCGGTCGCCCTGGCGGCCTCGAACTACCAACGCGACCTTGACCATTGTCTGACCGGTCATAGGTCGTCAGGCTTGGTTTTCCGCTTGGCCGTTTGCCAGAACCCGGTGAGCGGAATTCCGACAAGTCTTCCTCGCTTATGCCGTTGGCCTGAGCCTGCTGCCACGCCTTGGCTTCCAGCAGTCGCTGGATCGAGGCAGCCTCGGCTTGCTCGGCCAAGTCCCAGTCGAAGTCGAGCCGGATTTCCTCTCCAAGCGTCTCGCCGATCTCCACCGCTTTCCTGCCCAACACCCACCACATCATCTGGTCCATGTCCAAATCGGTCAGGGCTGTCAAGATATGGTAGCCGTTGGCCGTCTGGCCCTGCCGGTGCCCCCGAGCCTCGGCCTGGAACAAATCGGCGGGAGTCCAAGACAATTCGGCAAAGAGGCAGGTATCCGCATAGGAGAGGTTGATAGACTCACTCGCGGCCATAATACCACCGAGAAAAACGTCGAGTTCTCCCGCTTGGAATGCTCGTTCGATTTCACCCCGATCTTCTGTTGATGTACCGCCGATGATGACACCGACTGTCATGTCCATTTGCTCTAGTTGCTGCCGCAGAGTTTCGATTACGTCGAGGTGGTGAGCGAACACGATGCAGGATCCGCGTTCCTCCACCACCTCCTGGACCAGTTCGGCCACGATGCCATCCACGACCTTGGCCATGCCGACCAGCTTCCTGGCCTTGGACCAAAGCGGCATGGCGGCCTTACTGGCCTGTTGGCGGCTGCCGCTTGTCATGAGTTCTCGGAAATACTTGTCCTGAGCCATGTCCATCGTCATGAGGTATTCATCGACGTAGAAACGAGCCTTTGGCCCCGGTTCGACATCGAACCTCTGGCGGATCTTCTTGGGGAGTTCAGGGTTCACTTCCGTCTTTGTCCGACGGATCATGTATTTTTCCAGCAGAGCTTTGGTCAGTTCCGCGTGGGAGACTCTGCCGGTGGCCAGCATGCTGCGATATTCGCGGACCGGAACCACGGCCTCCAGAAGGTCGAGCCCTTCCTCGGCTCGGTTGCGGATCGGCGTGCCGGTCAGCAGCACAGCCGCTCGGCCGGGGTCCTGGACCAGCAGGCGGACGGTTTTGGTCCGGGCGGCCTTGGGGTTCTTGATCCGGTGGGCCTCGTCCACGGCCAGGGCGTCAGAGTTCCAATCGAGCAAGGCTTGCCGCAGGACGCCAGTCACGCGAGCAGTTGCGTCCTTGAGCCGCTGGGAGTGGGTAAACCCGCTCACCGGGATGTCGAGGCGTCCCACCGCCTCTAGGGTAACGCCGTCCTCAGGGTCGAGCTTAACCGTCAGAGCCGCTATATCGGTCCGGAGCTTGGGGTCGGCCCACTGGACCGAGAGGGATTTCTCGGCACCCCCTGCGATGAAGGCCACCCGGACCTCGGCCAATTGTTCAGGAGAATACCCGGTGAGCGGGATCTTCTCGGCCCGAGGCGTCAGGATGTCGAAGGTCAGGATCACCCAGCCGCTGTCGGGCAGATCGGGCACCTCGGTCGATCCGTTGACAACCACGATTCGTTGAGCGTCGTGGTTCCACGCTTGGATCTCGCGGATCCAGACATTGACCGCGGCCTTAGGGCAGATCACCAGCCGCCGCTGGGCTGCCATGGCCCCGAATGCGGCGATCACCTGAGCCGTCTTGCCGGTGCCCATCTCGTCGGCAACTAGGCACCGACCGGCGTGGCCGAGGATGAACTCGACGCCAGCCCGCTGGTAGTCTCGGAGCCGGCGACCGTTCACCGGCTGGTCTCCGCCGGGAACCTGCGACCAATCAACCGCAACAGGCTGCCGGTCCTGCCAGCCGGTCTCGACGATTTCGAACCCGGCCTCGCCCACCCGATCGCGATACGTCGGCCATTGCTTGATGCTAACCTCCTGCCGTCCTTGGTCGTCCAGCAGGTCGAACGCCCGGCGGTCGTTGGCTGGGCCGGTCACGGTCACGAGCAGCCCCAGTTCGTCGCGTTCGGCGGTGAACGGGTCTTGGGACAGCCCAATAGGTTGGCCCTCGATGACCTGGACATCGTGGTCAGCCAGCCGCTCACGGATGATCGCCAGGGTTTCCGAGGTGATCGCCTCGCTGACGAGTCGCTCAGCGTTGTTCCTAGCCCAACCCCAGGCCCCAATGGTCGCCTGCCAATTGGAATTGGCGAAGGCTGCGAGCGTCGGGTGGTCCAGGATCTCTCGGATCGCCGCGAAGTCCACCTCCAGCGACCACCACCGCGGAACCTCGGTAAGCCGGTTGACCATCGGGCGGACCTCGATCACCATCCCGGCCCAGGACTCCCCGCCCGGCTTGTCGAGATCGACGATCTTTGCTCCGGCCTTGACGGCCTCGCCGCAAATCTTGTCGGCGTCTAGGGTCGAAACCGACCACCAACGGCCGTGCCAGTGCCGCTTATTAGACCGCATGGACGAAACGGCTTGGTACGGGTCGAAGGAGCCGAATTGGGCCTTGAACTCCCAAGCCAAGTTTGTGGTTCCGTCTGACAGGTCCCGCCGGCCGATGCAGCCCAGAAGCGGCTTTTCGCGGTATCGGCGGGTCAGGTTCCACCAGGAACTGCGAGTGTAGGACTGGCCGTCGGCGGGAACCACGAGGGATTCAGGAGCGACCCGGCGGGGGCGGCCACCCCGCCGCTGGAGGGCGATGGGCTCAGCGTCGAGCCGCAGGGCTTCCAATGCACGTTGGATCAGCCATTGTGAACGGGGCAGGTCGCCCCGCTGCTGGTCCATCACTAGGGCCAGCGGCGGCGGGACGATGGTCTTGACCTCAATCCATCCTTCGGTCTTCCGGTTCGCCCGCGTCTTCTGATCCTCGGCCTTTTTCCGCTCTTTCAGATCGTCCACGTCCACACTCGCCTCCAAAACCCGGTGGTCGGGTTTAGAGTAGGCCGGCGGCCATGGTCGGGCAAAATTTCAGAAGGCTTAATCAAAAAAGACACGACTAATCGCCCCACCCCGTAGGGGTAGGTCGCGTGGGCAGGCTTGCAGAGCCCGATGAGGAAGAGTTAGCGTCGTCGGTCAGCGATGGCCCGGTGGCCGTCGAAGGAGAGGCTTTATGTAAACGCAAGCGAGACCCCCCAGCCGGTTCCAGCCGGCCGGAGAGACCCAGATCGCGAAATAGCCGAATTGCTTGCAGGCTCACAGGCTATTTCGCTGCCGCACCGCAGTCAACTCTCCATTGGAGGGATGGCAACGGCGGGTCACGTCTCGCTCCAGATTGGAGCGAAGGATGTCTTTGTCTGTCCCCCGGCCACTTCCTGGCCGATTCGAACCGGCCGAACGGGGCCTCCGATTCGCCGAATGGCGGGCCAAGCTCTTGGCCGCCTTCCACGCCGAGTGCCTCGCCTCGCGGGAGCACGCCCGGTGGACCGGTGGGTCGAGCCGGAAGGTCGGGCCGCTCAGCAGGGCCGTGGCCGACACGTTCGAGGCTCTGGTCAACATCTTCACCGACCGGACGACCAAGCAATCCCGGCCCAGCCTCGACACATTGGCGGAGCGTGCGGGAGTCGGTTATTCCACAGCAAAGGCCGCGATCCCCGTTTTGATGAAGTTCGGCTGGGTCGTCCGGCAGGCTCGCTACCGTCGCATTCCCGTCCGGGGCAGCTACACGGTTGTGAAAACCTCCAACCTCTACACCATAACGATACCGAAGCGTTGGCACCGCTACTTCGACCGTAGGGCTAAACTTCGGCTAGGATCTTTGCAACGTTATTTGCATGGTAGAGCCCTCCAGTTGGCAGCCCACTGGTCGGCTGATTGGGTGGCAGCCATGGAGGATTTTGCTCGGCGGGCAGTCGGGCTGCCGAGCACCCAGGAGGCCGTCCAGGCCCCGGCTGAGCGGCCTGAGCCGCCTCAAGCACCCGTGACACCTCTCCCGGCTCCGCCGCACCTTCGAGGCCCCCTGCCCCGCTTGCCTGAGCTTCTGGTCAACCAGATCGACCCCGAGGGCAACCACCCGCTGATCCAGATGGTGGACACCCCCCAGGCCGTCATAGACCAGTGGCAGGCTGGCCTGGAGGCGTTGCGGCAGGCCGCGACCAAGTCCAATCGCCTGACCGCCCGGAATCACCTCCACGCGATCCTGGAGGCGGAGCGAACGCGGCGGGGTCTGCCCTCGATTTGAGACGCTAACGTCTTCACGATGTCCATGATCCAAGTGCGGGTACTCCCCGCCACCCCAGAGTACGTCCAGAGTTCGGAGCTAACGTACTCCTGGCAGGGGGGAGTTTCAACGGGTCCGAAAGAATTACTGGTACTCTTCCTAGTCTCAAAGCTGTCAAAGTTCTGTCAAACCGAGTTCCGCCACCACGGCTAAGGCATTGACAGCCCGGCATTCTTTCCCGGTGAACTCCATGAGATGACCAAGGAGATCGTGCGCGCCGCCAACGCCATCGGCCTGATCGTCCACGACCATCTGGTGATCGGCAAGGGCGGGCGCCACACCAGCTTCAAGGCCCAGCGCCTGCTGTGAGCGGGGTAAGGCCCCTGCTTTCCGTGCAGCCGGGCCATGCTCCGCCACTTTGCAATTGCGAATCGCTCTCCATTTTGTTGACGTGACGGTGCCCTGCTGAAAGACCCGCCCCCTTCATGTCCTCCTCGCCCCTCTCCCTGAAGCGCCGAAGCCTGCTGATCGGCTGCGGAGCGCTTGTCCTGATGTCGGACCGCGCCCTGGCCGCGCCCGCGGCACCCCGCCGCCTCAGCCTCAGGAACCAGCACACCGGCGAGACGTTCGAGGGGCCCTACCGCGACGCCTCCGGTCCGCTGCCCGACGCGATGGCCGACCTCTCCAAGCTGCTGCGCGACCATCGCGCCAACAAGGAGGGGCCGATCGACGTCGGCACGCTCGATTTCCTGGCCGACATCATGGAGGCGGTCGGGCAGACCAAGGCAACCATCCTGTCGGCCTTCCGCACGCCGGAAACCAACGCGATGCTGGCCGCGCGCAGCCTGGGCGTGGCGGAGCACAGCCAGCATCTGCTGGGCCGCGCGCTGGACATCACCCTCCCCTCGCGCCTGCCCGATGCGCACCGCAGCGCGCTGGACCTCAAGCGCGGCGGAGTCGGCTGGTATCCGCGCTCGCATTTCCTGCACATCGACACCGGGCCGCTGCGCAGTTGGGAGATGTTCGGGCAGAACCTGGACGGGCTGTTCGCCCCCGGAATCCGCGGCGCCCGCCCCCGCACCGTGTCCCAGCGCATGCAGCTTCACCGCGCGCTCGCCCGCCGCCAGCTGCTCGGCAGGCGCTGAGCGGGTGGCAGCATTGACCTGTCGGGGGTGGATCTTCCCGGCAACCCCGTGTAGGGAAGGCTCCATGACCGACCGCATCGCCCTCACCGCTCCGATGTATTATCCGCCGCTCACATAGCGCGGCGTCGATCGGTCATACCCGAAACCATGCCGTCGCAAGTCCGGCGGCCATGGTCTTCTCCCCGACAGAGACAGTCTCCGGACGGCAACGGTCCATCCGCAAGAGACCTGTCCCATGTCTTTTCCCATGACTTCCAAATCCAGCGCCGCCGATTTCCTCCGCATCCTGCGCGAGCGCGGCTTCCTCCATCAGTGCAGCGACCCGGCCGACGACCTGTCGGGCCTTGCCGGCGCGGCGCCGGGCGGCGCGCTGACCGCCTATGTCGGCTTCGACGCCACCGCGGCCAGCCTGCATGTCGGGCATCTGCTGTCGATCATGGCGTTGCGCTGGCTGCAGCGCACCGGCAACCGTCCCATCGTGCTGATCGGCGGCGGCACCACCAAGATCGGCGACCCCAGCTTCCGCGACACAACGCGGCCGATGCTGGACGATGCGCAGATCGCCGCCAATGCCGCCGGACTGCGCCGCGTCTTCGGCCAGTACATGAGCTTCGGGGACGGGCCGACCGACGCGGTGATGGTGGACAATGCCGATTGGCTGGACGGGCTGGACTACGTGCCCTTCCTGCGCGACGTGGGCCGCCATTTCACCATCAACCGCATGCTGAGCTTCGAGTCGGTGCGCCAGCGGATGGAGCGCGAGCAGCCGCTGACCTTCCTCGAGTTCAACTACATGATCCTCCAGGCCTATGATTTCCTGGAGCTGTCGCGGCGCCACGGCTGCCTGCTGCAGATGGGTGGATCGGACCAGTGGGGCAACATCGTCAACGGCATCGAGCTGGCCCGCCGGGTGGAGCGGCGCGAGCTGTTCGGCCTGACCACGCCGCTGCTGACCACCGCGTCGGGCACCAAGATGGGCAAGACCGCCGGCGGCGCGGTGTGGCTGAACGCCGATGCGCGCAGCCCCTTCGATTTCTGGCAGTTCTGGCGCAACACCGAGGATGCCGACGTCGGCCGTTTCCTGCGCCTGTTCACCGAGCTGCCGCTGGACGAGATCGCCCGGCTGGAGCGGCTGCAGGGGGCCGAGATCAACGAGGCGAAGATCGTCCTGGCGACCGAGGCCACCCGCCTGTGCCACGGGGCGGCGGAGGCCGAAAAGGCGGCTGCGGCGGCCGGCTCCCCCTTCGCGCCGGGCGGCGACGGCCTGCCGGAGATCACCCTGCAGCGTGAGGGGGCCGACGGCGTGCCGCTGGTCGATGCGCTGGTTGCAGCCGGCCTGTGCGCCTCGAAAGGCGCGGCGCGCCGCCTGATCCGCGAGGGCGGCGCCCGGCTGGACGGCGAACCGGTGACCGACGAGACGGCGGCGCTCACGGCCACCGCCGTTCTGTCGGCCGGCCGCAAGCGCCATGTCCGCGTGCTCCTGACCCCCTGACAGGGCCGGTGGCGTCAGCCCTCCAGCTGGCGCCACATCTCCAGGTCGCGCTCGGCGGTCCAGATGCGGGGGTCGGGATACTGCGTCGCCTCGTCATAGGCGCGGGTGACGTTGAAGGGCATGCAGTGGTCGAAGATCACCCAATGGCCGAACTTCGGCTTCAGCGCGGCGTAGGTGTCCTTGTAGATCGTCCGCAGGTCCTTGCCGGCGGCGACCCCCTGCTTCACCAGCTCGAACAACTCGCTGGTGAAGGCGCGGGTGCCGCGCAGCCCCTCCTCCACCTGTTCCGGCGTGGTCAGGGCGGCGCCGCGGCCGGGCACCAGCTTCTCCGGCTTCAGCGACGCGATGGCGTCGAGCGTCGCCGGCCAATTCGTGAAGTAGGCGTCTCCGCAGTAGGGAGTCGCGCCGTATTCGACGAGGTCGCCGGAGAACAGGATCTTCTGCTGCGGCAGCCACACCACCGTGTCGCCCTTGCTGTGGCCACGGCCGAGTTGCAGCAACTGCACCTCCAGCGAGCCCAGCCATATCGTCATCTTGCCGCGGAAGGTGATGGTCGGCCAGGTGAGGCCGGGGACCGATTCGACGGCGCGGAACAGACGGGGGAAGCGTCCGATCTCGCTCGCCATGTCGGCTTCGCCACGCTCGACGATCAGGTCGCGGGTGTCCTCGCTGGCGACGATCTGCTCCGGCGCATAGCCGGACGCGCCCAGCACGCGCACCGCATGGTAATGCGACAGCACGACATGGCGGATCGGCTTGTCGGTGACCTCGCGGATTCGGCGGATGACGTCCTGCGCCATCACCGGCGTCGCCTGGGTGTCGATCACCATCACCGCATCGTCGCCGATGACGATGCCGGTGTTGGGATCGCCCTCCGCCGTATAGGCATAGGCGTTGTCGGACAGCCGGTCGAAGCTGACCGCCTTTTCCTCCAGGTCGGCATGCGAGGCGAAGTTCTTGGACATCCCGTTTCTCCCCAGGCGCGGCCTCCATCGAAGCATCGTCCGATATGGCCGCCATTGATCGGTTGGCCCAACCATATCGTTTCACTTGAAACCATGCAACGCGTTTGCATCCCTCGGACGGGAAGGGCCTTCGCCGATTCGGTCGCGGGGGCATGGAACCGGCTCGGCGGCCCCATGCCGATCCGCTTCACCTATCTGAGGTACTGGTCGTCGGTGACCTTCTCCATCCACTCGACATTTTTGCCGCCGGCCATATTGGTGACGGCGATGTGGCTCATGCCGTTGCCAGCGGTGGCCCCGTGCCAGTGCTTCACCCCCGGCGGGGTCCAGATGACATCGCCCGGCCTGATCTCCCGCTTCGCACCGCCTTCCTCCTGCACCCAGCCGATCCCGGTGGTGACGATGAGGATCTGGCCGGCCGGATGGGTGTGCCAGGCGGAGCGTGCTCCCGGTTCGAAGGTGACGAGGCCACCCGATGACGATGTCTGATCGTTGGCCGGATACAGGGGATCCACGACGACGGACCCGGTGAAATACTGATCCGGCCCCTTGGCAGAGGGTCGCGAGCCGTTCGGCGAGATCACCATGCTCTCGGCGGAGGCCTGTGCCGCACCGGCGAGAGCAAGCGCGAGGGTGACGGCGACGAGCCGTTTCATGGTCATCCTTCCTGGGTTTGCGTGGTTCCGAAGCGGGTCTTCGGCGGCCGGCTGCGGACGCGGCTAGCCGCCGTACTGGTCGTCGGTGACCTTCTCCATCCAGTCGACGGCCTTGCCGTCGAGCTGCTCCTGGATGGCGATGTGCGTCATGGAGGTGGTGGGCGACGCGCCATGCCAGTGCTTCTCGCCGGGAGGGAACCAGATCACGTCGCCCGGACGGATCTCCTCGACCGGGCCTCCCTCCCGCTGCACCCTGCCGACGCCGGCCGTGACGATCAGGGTTTGCCCCAGAGGATGGGTATGCCAGGCCGTTCGGGCGCCGAGCTCGAACGTGACGCTGGCGGCCATTGCGCGTGCAGGGGCGTTCGCCTGGAAGAGCGGGTCGATGCGGACCGTGCCGGTGAACCACTCTTCCGGCCCCTTGGTGGACGGCTGCGAGCCAACGCGCGTGATGTGCATGGTTTCGATCCTCCGGTCGCGGCACCTGCCGGGCTGCTGTCAACGAGACTCTAGTCGGTGCAGGCGCCGGCGATTAGCCGCTGGATCGCGCATGGGTCTATCGATACCGCTCATGAATGATGTGCGGGAAGGCGATAACGTGACGACCGGGTTTCCGGTACAGTGCCGGAACTCGCCCGATCCCGTGGAAGGGCTTCATCGATGCCGCGCGAAAACGTCAACGATCTCATCGCCTTCCTGGCCGTCGCGCGGGAGCAGAGCTTCACCAAAGCCGCCGCCAAGCTCGGCGTCTCGCAGTCGGCACTCAGCCACACCGTTCGCCAACTCGAGGAGCGGCTCGGCATTCGGCTGCTGACCCGCACCACCCGCAGCGTCTCCCCGACGGACGCCGGCGAGCGCCTGTTGCTGACCATCGGCCCCCGGTTCGACGAGATCGAGGCCGAACTTGACGCCCTGAGCGAATTCCGGGACACGCCGGCCGGTTCCATCCGGATCACCGCCACCGATTACGCGATCGACGGCCTCCTCTGGCCGAAGCTGCAGCCTTTCCTGCGCGCGTACCCGGACATCAAGGTCGAACTCATCAACGACTACGGCCTGTCCGATATCGTTGCCGAGCGGTATGACGCCGGCGTGCGCCTCGGCGAGCAGGTGGCCAAGGACATGATCTCGGCGCGGATCGGGCCCGACATCCGCTTCGCGGTGGTTGGAGCGCCCTCCTATTTCGCCGGGCACCCGGTGCCGGGGACGCCGCAAGACCTGATCGGCCACACCTGCGTCACGTTGCGGCTTCCCACGCACGGGGGGATCTATGCGTGGGAATTCGAGAAGGACGGCCACGAACTGCGGGTGCGGGTGGACGGCCAACTCGTCTTCAACAGCATCTTTCACATCCTCAATGCGGCGGTGGCCGGCTTCGGGCTCGCCCACGTGCCTGAGGATCTGGCGAGGCCGCATCTCGAGGAAGGACGCCTCCAGCGCGTGCTGGAGGATTGGTGCCCCCTCTGGTCCGGATACCACCTCTACTACCCGAGCCGCCGGCAGTCCTCGCCGGCCTTCGCCCTGCTCGTCGACGCGCTGCGCTACCGGGGCACATGAGGAGCGGACGGGCGGCCTAGATCGGATCGCGTAAAATCGGAATCGATTTGGAGCGTGAATCCGATCGCCAAACATAAAGCTACAGTGTCGTGCGTTTCACATTAAACGCACGACACTGTAGGGATGCCGTCAACCGGGGCGCTTTTCGAATACCTCCTTGAAGACGGGCAGCGCCGAGAAGGCATTGGGCCAGCCGGCATGGAAGGCAAGATGGGTGAGCGCTTCCGAGGCCTGCTCACGCGTCAGGCCGTTGTCCATCGCCCGGTTGAGATGGTAGGGGATCTGCGCGACCTGCCCCGAGGCAATCAGGGCGCTGACGGTGACCAGGCTGCGGTCCCGCGGCGCCAAATCCGGGCGCAGCCAGAGGTCGCGGAACAGCACCTCCGTCGTGTATTGCACGACCCCCGGGGCCACCGCGCCGAAATTCTGCGCCACGCCCGCTGTGCGCCGTGCCTCGGCGGCTTCGTCGAGGGGAAGCGGTTCGGGCGAGGCCGGGGGAAGCTGGTCGGCCGCGATACGCCGCTGGGCGAAGACATCCTTCGTGACCGCCACCGCCGCCATGGCATTCGCCCATCCGGAGTAGAAGGCGAGATGGGTGATGATCTCGGACAGTTCGCCCGGCTTGACGCCGTGGTCGAGCGCCAAATTGACGTGGCGCGGCATCCCGATCTGCTGGTTGCGGGCAATGAGGGCCGCCACGGTGACGATGCTGCGGTCGCGCGGCGACAGGCCCGGGCGTTTCCACAGATCGCCGTCGACGGCGGCTTGCGCGTACTTCTCCAGCGCCGGCGAGACCGCCCGAAGATCCTCGGACGTCAGTGTGATCTTGCGGGTTCCGGAGTCCGACGCGGCCGCGCCCTGCTGGGCATGGGCTGTCGAGGAGGCGAGCAGAGCGAGGGATGCGACCGTCGCGGCAAAACGTTTCATCGGTATCTCCATTCGGCGAAATCCTGAGACCTCGATCGGCAAGATGGGCCGGCCCTTTCCCTCGTCCCGACCGTTGCGATCAGCTGGCCAGGGAGGCGTTGTCGATCACGAACCGGTACTTCACGTCGCCCTTGAGCATCCGCTCATAGGCTTCGTTGATCGTTTCGGCGCGGATCATCTCGATGTCGGCGACGATGCCGTGCTCCGCGCAGAAATCGAGCATCTCCTGCGTCTCGGCGATACCGCCGATCATCGAACCGGCAAGCGCGCGGCGCTTCATGATCAGGTCGAACACGTTGGGCGAAGGGTGCGGCGTGGCCGGCGCCCCCACCAGCGCCATCGTCCCGTCACGCTTCAACAGCACGAGGAACGCATCGAGGTCATGCGGGGCCGCGACGGTGTTCAGGATAAAGTCGAAGCTCTTGGCATGGGCGGCCATCTCGTCGGGATTGCGGGAGACCACGACCTCGTTCGCGCCGAGCGCCAGCGCCGCCTCGCGCTTGGATTCCGAGGTGGTGAACGCCACCACATGCGCGCCCATCGCATGGGCGAGCTTGATGTCCATATGGCCGAGACCGCCGATGCCGACCACGCCCACCTTCTTCCCCGGTCCGGCCTTCCAGTGTTTCAGCGGCGAGTAGGTGGTGATGCCCGCGCACAGCAGCGGCGCAACCGCGGCGAGTTGGCTCTCCGGGTGCCTGATCCGCAGCACATAACGCTCGTGCACCACGATGCGCTGCGAATAACCGCCAAGCGTATGGCCGGGCGCATCCGGCGTCGGGGAATTGTAGGTGCCGACCATGGCGTCGCAATAGTTCTCCAGCCCGTCCTCGCAGTCCGGGCAGTGCCTGCAACTGTCGACGATGCAGCCGATGCCGACGAGATCGCCCGCTTTGAAGCCCGACACATGCGCGCCGACCGCCGACACGCGTCCCACGATCTCGTGTCCGGGAACGCACGGCCACTGCGTGCCGGCCCATTCCGCGCGCGCCTGATGCAGGTCCGAATGGCAGATGCCGCAAAAGGCGATCTCGATCTGAACATCATGCGGACCGGGAACCCGGCGCGTGATCTCCAGCGGTTCGAGGGGCTTGTCGGCGGCATAGGTGCCATAGGCTTTGACGGCCATCGAAGTGCTCCTTGAGTCACATGTCATGTGTGAGGTGTTCCCGTCACGCCGGTTGAAGCCGGTCCGTGTCACGCCGGCTGAAGCCGGGCCGCGCGCGACGCCCCGAATGCCAGAAGGGCGGCCATCACGAGACAGACGGTGCTGATACCGAACGTGGCCTGATAACCGCTCAGGTCGAACAGCGTCCCCCCGACGGTCGCGCCCAGCGTGATCGCGAACTGAATGGTCGCGACCATCAGGCCGCCGCCGGCCTCTGCATCCGCCGGCAGGGTCCGCGACAGCCATGTTCCCCAGCCGACCGGCGCCGGCGTGCCGATCAGTCCCCACGCGCCCAGCAGCAGCACCGTCCCCGCGACCCAGCCGCCGAAGGCGATTAGCGCCACGGCGATGCCGGCCATCAGCAGCGGGATCACGATGAGGACGCCGTACAGGCTGCGGATCAGCACCGGTCCGATCAGCATCGTGCCGAGGAGACCGGTCACGCCGACCACCAGCAGGATGAGCGACAGCATGGAGACATCGACGCCCGTCACCGTTTCCAGGAACGGCCGCAGATAGGTGAACAGCGCGAACTGCCCCATGAACAGGAACAGGATCGCCGCCATGCCGAAGGCTACCTTCGGCCGGCCGAGGAGCCGGAACACATTCCCGGTGCCGGAGCGGCGTTCGCCGGGCATCGCCGGCAGGCTCATCAACTGCCAGGCCAGGGCGATAGCCGCGAGCGGCACCACACAGAAGAATGCGCCGCGCCATCCGACGAAAGCACCCAGGAAACTTCCCAGCGGAGCCGCGATGGTGGCCGCGAGCGCGTTGCCGCCGTTGAGGATGGCAAGAGCCCGCGGCACCGAGGACTCCGGCACCAGCCGCATCACGGTTGCCGTGGACATCGACCAGAAGCCGCCGATCGCCACGCCGAGCAGCGCCCGGCCGATCATCAGCGTCGTATAATCCGGTGCGAAGGCGACGACGGCCCCCGACAGCACCATCAATCCGGTCAAGGACGACAGCACCGCCTTGCGGTCGAGCCGCCCGGTCGCCGAGGCAATGAACAGACTGGTCAACACGGCGAAGATGCCGGACACCGAGATGGCCTGTCCGGCCTGGCCTTCGGTCAGGATCAGGTCCGTGGCGATCGGCGTCAGCAGACTGACCGGCATGAATTCGGACGCGATCAGCACGAAGACGCAGAGCGACATCGCGAAGACGGCGCCCCACGCCGCCGGCCGGACCGCGGTTGCGCCGCTTTGGGAAGTGACTTGAACCTGCATGCGATTGCCTGAGCGTGTGGAGGATGGGCGCCAACGGAGCGGCGGACCTCGCCTGCCGGGGGCTGGCCTCGCCCATCAGGGTTGGGTCCATCCGGTGGGGCATAGATGGTCGAGGGGCTCGTCAGCCATTAGCGGCTGATGACCGCATGCGGTTATGAGTTGCACTCATCAATCAGCCCGATTCCCCCGGCCCTGCGTGCCCGGAATTGATGAGCGGAATTCATAACGGCAAGCGAAACGCGCCGTCTAATGCACGCGCCCCATACCGCCTAGAGTTTTGCCGTGAAGAAACCGGGCCCGTGGGAAAGCCCAGGCGTGAGAGGAGCCACAGCAATGAACAGGCAAAATGGGGATCAACGCGCCGTGGACGCGCTCGCCGACATCGATGTCGACCGGCGCACGCTCCTGAAGATGACCGGTGCCGGTGCTGCCGCGCTCGGCATGATGTCGGTCCTCGACCTGCCGGCTGCGATGGCCCAGGACATGTCCAAAGGCGCGGCCAACTTCTACACCAGCGACAGGGTAAGCCTCCAGAAGGTCACCTTCAAGAACCAATACCAGATGACCGTCGCCGGGAATCTCTTCACCCCCAAAACCCTCGACCGCACGTCGAAGACCCCGGCGATCATCGTCGGCCACCCGATGGGCGCGGTGAAGGAGCAGAGCGCGAACCTGTACGCCACGAAGATGGCGGAGCAAGGATTCGTGACCATGTCCATCGATTTGCCGTTCTGGGGCGAGAGCGACGGCCAGCCTCGCAATCTGGTTTCGCCGGATATCTATGCCGAGGCATTCAGCGCCGCGGTCGATTTCCTGGGCACCCGGGCGTTCGTCGACAGGACACGGATCGGCGCGATCGGGGTCTGCGGCAGCGGGAGCTTCGTCATCAGCGCGGCCAAGATCGACCCGCGCCTGAGGGCCATCGCCACGGTCAGCATGTACGACATGGGCGCCGCCAACCGCGATGCGCTCCAGCATTCCCAGACGGTCGAGCAGCGCAAGCGGATCATTGCGGAGGCGGCCGAGCAGCGCTATGTGGAGTTCACCGGCGGAGAGACCAAATACACCAGCGGGACGGTGCATCAGCTGACGGCGGACACTCATCCCATTCAGCGCGAATTCTACGATTTCTATCGCATGCCGCGGGGCGAATACACGCCCAAGGGCGGATCGCCTCTCCTCACCACTCATCCAACGCTGTCCAGCAACGTCAAGTTCATGAACTTCTACCCGTTCAACGACATCGAGACGATCTCTCCCCGTCCGATGCTGTTCATCGCGGGCGACCAGGCTCACTCCAAGGAGTTCAGCGAAGACGCATATCGGCGCGCCGCGGAGCCGAAGGAGCTTGTCTGGGTGCCGGGAGCCGGCCATGTCGATCTCTACGACCGCGTGGACCTGATCCCGTTCGACAAGCTGGCCCGCTTCTTCAACCAGCACCTCACCGCGTAGGCGAGGTGACGCAGGACGCAAAGCTCAAGGAGAACGTCATGCGACGCTTATCGTCGATTGCCGCCGGTGTCGCACTTCTATGGACAGGGCATGCCATGGCGCAAGACCGCATCCTGATTTCCTCCGAATGGGGAAATGTCACGGCCGAATTGGTCGACAACGCCGCCACCCGTTCGCTGGTGCAGACGTTGCCGATCACAGTCGAGATGCATGACCACCTGCGTCAGGAAAAGACCGGCAACCTGCCGGCAGCTCTGCCGGAGGCCGCGCGGCAACGCGACTTTTCAAGCGGGACGCTCGGCCTGTGGGGGCCAGATCACTTCGTGATCTATTATCGAAGCGGACGCGTGCCTCAACCGGGGATCGTCATTCTCGGCACGGTGACCGGCGATGTGTCGATCTTCGACCGCCCCGGCCCGATTTCGGTCCAGGTCCAGCACGCACGGTAAGCAGCGGCGCGGATGCCGGCCGATTGCCTTCTGCATCGCTGCCTACATTCCGGAAGAGATAATCTTGCCGTATGTTGCCGATGGGCGGTCGGTGCGCGTCCTCCAGGACTGGTCGTCCTATTGGGACGGCTACCATCTCTGCTACCCAAGCCGCCGCCAATCTTCAGCGGCCTTCGTGGCCGTGGTCGAAGCGCTGCGTCATCGCGAATGACCCCGCCGCGTTCTCGACCTGCACGGCCCCCGTCGGGTCCCATCGGGATCCGGTGGATGCGCCCAACAACGAAAAGCCGCTGAAGCGCGATGCGCTTCAGCGGCTTTTCTTGATTTGGTTGCGGGGGCAGGATTTGAACCTGCGGCCTTCAGGTTATGAGCCTGACGAGCTACCGGGCTGCTCCACCCCGCGGATGTCTCGGTATGGGGTGATGGACTTCGTGACGATGCCAGCGTGTTTGCTTCGGTTTGACGTCTCTTGAGCCTGAGTGACCTGGCGGCGACCTACTCTCCCACGTCTTAAGACGCAGTACCATTGGCGCGGAGGCTTTTCACGGCCGAGTTCGGGATGGGATCGGGTGTTTGA